>Ga0209541_10013675_pt1 | contig 12356 bp, 9 predicted proteins | sample RifCSPlowO2_01_FD_184027 | JGI IMG/M metagenome (GOLD analysis project Ga0209541, IMG submission 184027) | Groundwater microbial communities from Rifle, Colorado - Rifle CSP2_plank lowO2_0.1 (SPAdes) (version 2) | ecosystem: Environmental > Aquatic > Deep subsurface > Groundwater | place: Rifle...
GTAAAGGCGGAAGCGTTGAAATCAGCGATCATTTTCAGGCAGTAGTCAACCCGACTGACCACACAGTTTCTATTATTGATACCAACACAAACGAGGCAGTTGCCGGCCTTTCTAAAGTTACTCTTACTCCTGACGGCCATATGACTAGTATTGGAGAAATGCCTCTTCAAATCCGCGATGAATTACAGCAGTCAGGATTTAACATTAATCAAGGCGCTGACATAATAACATCATCTTCGAATGATATCTTAACTCCATCGGGTACTCATATCGAGAGTGTCATGGGCCATCCAACTACTATTCCTAATGGAACCGAGTGGGTTCAAGATTCTGCTGATCAAAGCAAATGGGATTTAGTAGTCTCGGCTCATCCTGATAAAACATTAATTAGTGATGCCCATTTTGATGCATCCGGAAAAATAGTTGACTGGGATCATGTAAATTCTATGGATTCTTTAATTTCTGTTTCAGATACCACAGGCGAACCGCAAATAATAACAGGAGGGCAAGCAGTTGATGAGTGGCTAAAACACGGAACTCAAATTGACCACCGGGAATGGTATTCCTATGATCAGCCGCAATCACAGGGAAATGAATTAAGGCTCTATGATTTTAAAGAAGGAAATTCTGTTGTTCTTGATATGAACAAAATGGGACTTGCCTATCAACAGGGACTTTCCCCAAACCCAATTAATGTACAGGATGTAATAAATAACCATGAATCAGGTTTTGCTTTTAGTCTTTCCGGACACGAAGGTCAGCCTGTCTGGGTTCCTGATGGTGCAGACGGCCAGTGGGATGGACTGCTTCATCTTAATCCAAATGATACTGCTCATTTTATTACTATGCCCGATGTAACAGAAATGTCAATTGCAGATTTTTCCAAAATGGTACTAAATCAAGATTTAGTCAGTAAATTTCCAGATGGAAATATTGCCTCAGAACTTTATAATCACCAGGATATTTTTAGATTGGGAGCAGATGGGGGATTTATTGAAGCAGGACGAATGGTTGATCACAACGGAACAAAAGTCCTTCAGGCATTTGCAACCATAAGGGGAAATGCAGAAGCCCAAGCTATAATTCCGGGAAACCCGCTACCGGTAATCGATTTAACCGGCAGTATCACCGAAACAGTACCGGCAACCACACCCTCTTTTGATATTATTCCTCCCCCCGGAGAACATCCTGAAATTCCAATTATTCCTATCCCATTTGCCCCAAGACACCCACTGGAACCCTTAAGACGCCCTCCTGATAGAATAGACATTCCACCATACGGATATGGTTACCATTCGGGTGAACTTAGCCCAGAACTTGCGGAATTTTATAGAAGCCGGCGATCAGAGAGACTGAGAAATAATCCTGATGCAATTCTAGATCCGAGCATTGAGATTCCTGATTATTTTTCAAGAATGTCGCCTGAGTACATAAGGGAGCTTGAAGATTATTTAGCGCAAGAGGAAATGCGAGAAACAATGAGTGAAAACGCAGATTTGGTTGTTGCTATTCCTGTCTATGATCTGGGTGAAGGACAAATCATACGAAACACCCTGGAACAGTATTTACTTCAAATTGACAGCGCGCGGAATAAAAACGCAATCGACTCATCTAGGTTTGAAATTATACTTTTCCTAAACCATCCTAGAAGAGTCGAAGGAGATAATCCCGATAATCCTAGAGGAAGAGAGGCTCTTGATGCAAAACTTGGGCATTCATATCGAGACGGCACAGACGACAGAGTTAGAAGTAGAAAACCCGAAAACTATGACACAGAAGAAGTAATAAGGCAATTTAAAGAAAAACACCCCGAAATTAAAGTTCGTGTAATGACTAAAGAATTTGAAACAAGACCCCAATGGTCCGACATAATTAAACCTTTATATGATATTGCTCTTCTTAGGTCGGCTAGAAGACAAAATCCGTACAGAAGAGACATTTCTATAGTAACAAACGATGCCGATGTTGTAACAATGTCCCCAACATATATTAAAGATCTTTTAGACGCGGCTACGGAAAATGAAGATGCCTCAAAAACTGGTAAAGGAATCAAGCTTGATGCTTTTGCCGGAAAAACAGATATGCCAAATCATGGATTTAAGGAAGCTCCTGGATTCTTAGCCGCTATGAGATTCTGGCAATTCACAGCTTCACAGCTTCAAAGAAGACCGGGCTGGAATCCACCGACCCAAGGCAGAAATACAGTTATAAGAGGTTCGGCCTACGCTGCAATAGGAGGCGTCAACAATCAACAGGGATACTGGGTTGACGCAGGAGCCGACACGGAGCTTGGAAAAATGATAAGTATAGCAAGAGGTGGGGAGAAAACAATTAAATATATTAACAGAGCTTGGTTAAATACCGATCCGAGACGTGAGTTTGGGAAATGGCAGCAGGGTACTCCTCTGGTTTGGGCTTGGGACGAATGGGCAGCCATGAATGTATATGGAGACGACTGGAAAAACCAAATAAAAATAGCAAATCCAGATCCCTCTAAAATAAGCAAAGAAAATCTTGAGGGCGAAATTAATGCCAATATGAGGACCTGGGGATTAAGCTCCGATTCTAAGGAGTTAAGACGATCTCTTGCCTGGATAGGGCTTAAACTCGAAGATTATCATTTTGAAGAATTTTTAGATTCTGACGGGGTTAAAAGAAATAAAATTTTAATAGATAATACTGACGGTGTCGTAACAAATCTTGAAGCTTATATCAGGGAGCGAAGATGGGAAATCACAGAGCATAAAATAAAAAAGGACTTGAAAGCTACTTCTAGATCTCGCTTTGTTTAATCAAGTTTAAATTTTTCACGCTAGCCTCAGTTTCCTTATTTTTTGACCTATTTTGATAATCTTGCATTCGGATTTTTCACGTTATACGCTAAAAGCGTATATAAAGAGTGTAGAAAATAGAGATTAGCGTATAGTTCAATGATACATTCATACAAAGAACTGATTGTATGGCAAAAATCAATAAAACTTGTAAAAGAGCTTTATCTTTTGACTGAAAGTTTTCCTAAAACAGAAATTTTTGGTATTACTTCACAAATGCGTAGAGCTGCAGTTTCTATACCATCAAATATCGCTGAGGGGTACGGAAGAAGATCGCATAAAGAATACTTGCAATTCTATGCAATTGCTTATGGATCTGCACTGGAACTGGAAACTCAATTAGTAATCGCCAAAGAGCTTGAGTTTGTTTCCGAAAAAGAAGTTGTTAAAACGGAAGCATTACTCAATGAAGTTATAAAAATGTTATATGTTATGGTTTACAAAAGAAAGGAGGAGTCGACAGTAAATAGAAACTAGAGTATAGCGTTTAGTTAGAAAGATAAACTATACGCTATTTACTATTCTCTATTCACTCTCGTTCATAGAGAGATGGAGAATCATCCAATACCTCAGGACATAACTGGCTTTCAATTTAAGCTAATTGGAGATATGACAATTAAACAATTTGCTTTTCTTGCCGCCGGAATAATTTTAGGATGGATTACCTTTATCCTCCCTATTTTTATTCTTATAAAACTTCCTATAACTCTGGTTTTTGTAGGGTCTGGTATTTTAACCGCATTCGTCCCGATAGAAGGAAGGCCGTTTGACATTATGATTGCAAACTATTTTAAGGCTCTTTTAAATCCGGCTCAATATGTCTATCAAAAAATTGGCGGTCATATGTGGTTTCCCGAAGTCAAAAAACAGCCGGTACAGGCTCTGGAAACGCAACGAATTTCTCCGGATTCTACCCAAAGATTAAAAGATTTCTTAAAATCTCTTCCTCAAAAACCGATGAATAAACTTGATGAGAAAGAATTGGGTTTTCTAAATTCGCTCTCGCTTTTATCTACCGGAGGACAGATAAATCAGGGTCAACAACCAACAGCCTACCAACAACTGGAAAAAACACAATTGTTAGAAAAAACAGCACCAAAAACAGAAGACAGGAAGGAGAACCTGCCTGCCGGCAGGCAGGGTACGGAAGGTGATCTTAAAACCGAAGCAGAGGTGTTAAAAAAACAGCCGGAAGAAGCAAAGCCTGCGCAAACTTTTCAGGAGATAGAATCTGCGCAAGATGAAACTGCTCATACAAAGGTGTTAGAACAGGAAAAACAATTGCAGGATGTTCAATCGCAAAAATTAACTTTAGAAAATCAAATAATTGAGCTTAGAAAAAAACTTGAAATGAACAATCAAAATGTTTTTGCCCCAAGCGTTGCTCAGCCCAAAGCCCAAACCCAAACAGTTAGGAAAGTTCCAAAAGAGCTTGGGAAAAGCTTAGGATTTCCGCTAGTCGCCGATGTGCCGAATTTAATATCCGGGATTATAAAAGACCCAAGAGACAATCCGCTTCCAAATATTTTAGTTGAAGTAAAAGATGAAGCTGGAAACCCCGTGCGGGCATTTAAAACAAACGTTTTGGGTCAATTTATATCTGCAACTCCTCTTGCAAACGGCGTATATACAATATCTTTTGAAGATCCAAAAGCGGAGAATAAATTTGACACAATTGAGTTAAAAGTTGTAGGCGAAATCCTAATGCCGATTGAAGTTATTTCCTTAGATACAAGAGAAGAATTAAGAAGATCTCTTTTTAATCCTGTAGAGCAAAAAACATGATAAAATCTGCCCAAAGAAAAAAAGCGACAACTCAAAAATTTACAGAAATTGAAAATATTGACGAGAATATAGTTATTCTGTCGGGAAAAAACGCCTGTCTTATTATTGAAGTAAACGCGACTAATTTTGCTCTTCTTTCCAAAGAGGAGCAGGATGCAAAAATTTTTTCCTATGCGTCTTTGCTTAATTCCCTGTCTTTTCCCGTTCAAATCTTTATAAGAAGTAAGAAGCTTGATATATCATCTTATTTAAAACTTTTGGAAGCGCAAAGCACACAAACCCAAAATCAGCTGCTCTCAACGCAGATTAAGCTTTACAGAGATTTTATAAGAGAGCTTGTAACAGTAAATACGGTTTTAGATAAAAAATTTTATATAATAATTCCCTATTCATATCTTGAAAAGGGAGTAATAGCGTCTTCTGATACTTTTTTAAATCAAGCTAAAGCTTCTCTTACCTCAAAAGCCGGGTCTGTCTTGTCTCAAATTGCAAGACTTAATCTGCGTGCAAAAACTCTTGAGAAAGAGGAATTAATTAAGCTGTTTTACGAAATTTATAATGGGGATACCGTCGAAACAAATCAGATCACGGATGATATGAAAACTCCAATCGTAAAAGGGGGGAATTCTGTATGAAATTATTTGGAAAAAAGCAAGCTTCCATACCTACTCCTACAACTTCTGCCGCAATAGCAAAGCTTGAAAAAGGAACAACATCTCTTGCGGATGTGATTGCTCCTTCTTCTGTTGAAGTTGACTTTAACTACATTAGAGTTGGAGACTTTTTTTACAAAACCCTTTTTGTTGTAGGTTATCCCCGCTTTGTTTCTCCCAACTGGCTGTCTTCTTTAATCGATTTTGATCACTCAATGAATATTTCAATGTTCTGTTATCCAACTTTATCAAACGATGTTTTGTCTGATATTAGAAGAAAGATTGCAGAGATGGAAGCAACTATATCTTCCCAGGCAGAAGAAGGAAAAATTATTGATCCAAAGGTACAGGCGGCTCTGGAGGACGCTCTTGCCCTTCAGGAGCAGCTTGCAAAAGGAGTCGAGCGGTTCTTTCAATTTTCTCTTTATATAACACTCTTCTCAGAAACTCTTGCCGACCTTGAAGAGTCATCAAAAAAACTTAAGGGGACTCTTTCATCAATTCTTCTTATGACAAAAGCTACAACTTTGCAGATGGAAGACGGTTTTAAATCTACGACTCCAATTGGAGTAGATAAGCTTTATATAACAAGGAACATGGATACAACATCCCTTGCCTCAACATTCCCATTCACCTCTGCAACGCTTACTCAAGATAAGGGAATAATGTATGGAATCAATGAACAGAATGGGTCTTTAATTATTTTTGATAGATATTCGCTTGAGAATGCAAACGAAATAGTTTTGGGAAAATCAGGTGCTGGAAAATCATACCTTATTAAACTTGAGGCCCTGCGGCAATTCATGTTTGGTACAGAGGTAATAATTATAGATCCCGAAGGAGAGTATGAAGCACTAGCCCGAACAATGGGAGGGGAATATGTTTCCTTTACTCCATCTGAACCTGTTAAAATAAATCCGTTTGATTTATCTGGCCTTTATGAAGAAGGCGAAAACGAATTAGGACTTAAGATTTTATCTCTCCATGGACTTTTAGGAATTGTCATGGGAAAACTTGATGCTCAGGAAGATGCAATTCTAGACAGAGCACTTGTTGAAACATACAGGCAAAAAGGAGTAACCGCAGATCCCGCAACTCAAAAAAAACAACCTCCCTTGATGGAAGATCTTTATAAAGTCCTCATTGGCATGGAAGATCAAACGGCAAAAAATTTGAGCCTTCGTCTTGAAAAATTCATAAAAGGTTCGCTTTCGGGCATATTTAATCAGCAGTCAAACTTTAACATAACAAATCCCTTTACTGTTTTTTCCATAAAAGCCTTAGAGGAAGAACTGCGGCCAATTGCAATGCATATAATTTTGGATTTTGTATGGACAAGGGTTAGAAAAAGTCTTAAAAAAAGACTTCTTATCCTAGATGAGGCTTGGTACATTATGAAATACGAAGATTCTGCTTCTTTTGTTTATGGAATTGCAAAAAGGGCACGAAAATATTATCTTGCCCTAACAACCGCCACTCAGGATGTTCAGGATTTTCTATCAACCGACTACGGGAAAGCGGTATTGTCAAACTCATCCATTCAGATGCTCTTAAAGCAAAGTCCGACCGAAGTTGATCTAATAACAAAAACGTTTTATCTGTCCGAAGGAGAAAAGGAATTATTATTGTCTTCGGATGTTGGAGAGGGTCTGTTTTTTGCAGGACAAAGTCATGTTGTTATGAAAGTTATTGCGGCACCATTTGAACATAGTATAATTACCTCAAATCCGCAGGAGCTTGCCAAACAGCAAGATCAAATCTTAACCGAAACAGCTCCTCAAAACAGCTCACCTATTGATCCTATGAATGCGGTTGAGAAAAATCCTTCGGGAAATCAACCTCCGGAAAGCGGCCAAATCAGTCCGCCTCCGAGCCAAAATCCTGCCGATGTTCAAACAACTCCTCCGCAATCACCGCCGCCGCCGGTTTTTAACAAACCCTAGTTCTGATATTATTAAACTATGGATCAAAGAGACCAAAGACAAAGAAGAAGAGGCGCTGTTGATAGAATTAATACAGGCATAGACGCAATACGGAAAACTCAGACAGCGATTAAAATGGCCCGGACAGCAGGAACCGCAGCAGAAGTTATTTCAACAAGCGAGATATGGATTCCAATTGTTATTGTAGTTGCAGTAATACTAATAATTGTGGCAATAATCTTGGGAACAACCAGCGGGGGCGCAATAGATCTTGGCTCAGCAAATCCTGCACCAGGCGGAGGTTCTCCCGGAAGCGGAAATATATCTTCGTGTCAATTTACCAGAGCGGGTCAAGGATACTCAATTAAGAGCTCAATTTTGGCAGGATGGATAACTGATGCTGCAAATAGAGCCAGCATTCCCCCTTCTGTTCTAGCAAGTGTTGCAATGCACGAAAATCAAAATTTTCTGACAACTTATGACAACAATTCGCCCGAGATAATAAACAATAATTTCTGTGGCTCCGAAGGCGTTTCCTGCACAAATACTACAACAAATACGAATATTCATGTTGGAGCGTGCACCCTAGAAGAGATACAAAGAGGCGGCGTAGCAACTGATCGCCACCGAGGCCTATTACAGATTTCAAATTATTTCTATCCAACTGTTAATGCTTGCAATATAACAGAAAGCCTTACTTGGGCTACCAACAAGCTTAAAGATTATATTCTAAATAGCACCCCAACAGAAGCTCAGGTAAAAGCAGCTATAACTGCTTATGGTGGATTTACACCAGGACAGCCATGCACCTCTCATGCTGGATATCCTTATGATTATTGTGATGAGGTTTGGCAAGATTACCAAAACTGCCAAACAACCAATATTATAGCTCCACCGATATCGGGAGATAAAAGGCAAGCTATTATAGACGAGTTTAACGTAACTATGAACGAATTTGATGATCAACATTTAGGATGGGCGTGGGAAAAACTTTGGGAAGTTTCCAATACTCGATTTACGTCTTTGATTGCCGGCAGTACCATACAATCCCAAACCGGAAATATCTCTTCACAGGTAGGATGTTTTGGAGGGCAAACCAGTGTAAAAATTTTTCAATTTGCGACGAGGGAGTTTTTTCAGTATTTACTTACACATGAGCTTGGACATGTTATAGCAAGCTGTCGCCCATCCGAAGCTCGTGTTTATGATGCAAGAAATGCGTTTGACAGAGAAGGTGCAGTAAGTTATTATGCAGCAAATGCGCTGCATTGCGCTGGATCCGAAAATTATAGCGAGGACTATGCAGACATGATTACCTACTATTTAAATCCCTCCGCAGGACTATCTACTAAAATCTGCGATGATTCCCCCAGGAACCCTCCCAACCCACTTCACGGAAATCCCATCTTAAAGCCTATTCACAAAAATGTTGCAGAAGAGGTTCTTGGAAATTTTCCTTAATTTTATAAATCTGTTATTATGTTTAAAAAGTTTAAGAATTCTTAAGTATGAAAAAAAAACTCCTATTCATTGGTGTTTTGATAATATCAGTCATAATTCTTATTGGATTATTTTTTCTTTTTCTAATTCCTAAAAGTGGTACTAAACCAGCGAAAGAAATAGTTATTCCCACGCCAACTCCACCAAACACTAAGATATATAATCCAAACCTAAAACTATCGCCATTACAAAAAACCATTATTGGAAAAACTACAGATAGTGTAATTGAGCAATTCCCAAACCTTCAAAAAAAAGAGGTTCTTCCTGATGGGAGCACCAAATATTCCTTTGCATCCCAGCTAATTTCTCGCCCGAATGAAGTAGTAACGCATGGCGGGGTTGCTTCTTTTGAGAAAATACTTCTCCCGCTTGAGCCAGAAAAAGAGGGCTATGCAAAACTCTCTGATTACATAAATGTTTTGGGACAACCGGAAAAAACCATAAAGGGATCTAACTATTGGGGATGGAACGTCTCTACGTACGTCTTTGCGTCAAGGGGAGTTGCTCTGACAACAAATAGCTATGCAGGCCTAGTGTATGAAATATCCCTGTTTAAACCAACTACCGTTGAGAATTATATTCAAACTCATGGTCAGGATATAAATCCTCGATTAAGCCCGCCAAACGAAGGGCAATAGGAAGAGCTTATCCTTGGATGCGGATTGGCATTATTATGTGGAGGAAGTCTTTGTCATCATCTAATTTAAAGACTCCGGGGGTAAGCGGGCCTGTCATTTCAAAAATAATTTTTTCTGAACCCACGCTTGCCAAAAACTCAAGAAGATATCTTGCATTGAAGGCTATTTCATTTTCCTCCCCCTCAATAACTGCATCAACCTCAATCGATGTCTCTCCTAAAGACGGGGCGCTTGCGGAAATAACAATTTTTCCCTTTTCTAAAGACAGCTTGACAATATTTGCACTTTCTCTGGCAAAAATGGAACATGTCTTTACAGCCTTTTGAAAGCCTTCTTTCTCAATGATAGCGCGGGTTGAAAAATCCGAGGGAATTATTTTTTCATAATTTGGAAATTCTGCCTCTATTAATCTCCCCGCCAAAACCGCATCCTCAAGAAAAAAAAGAATTTGGTTGTTCCCGGCAGAAGAATATACCCCTATGTCTTTTGCCCAATCCTTAACCGAAACTAACTCTCTTATTAATCTGGCCGGAACCAGAAGAAATCCATGGTCTTTTTTTCCGACCTGCTTTTCACCGCCCCACCCTTTTTTAAGAGACAACCTATATCCGTCCGTTGCCACAATTAAAAAATCTCCGCCCCTCTCCTCTTTTTTTATAAGAACGCCTGATAAGGCGGGTCTTCCCGAATCCTGGCTTGCTGCCAGAACAACTTTTGGCAAATCGCTCTCCAGCGTCTTGCTGTCTATGGTTGCTATTTTATCGCCTTTTTCATCATAAATCTTTGGAAATTCCTCTGGCGAAATTGTTTGAAAAACCGTTTTTATCTTATCCGTCTCAAAAAAAAGGCTGTTGTTTTTTGTATAAAGAACGATCTTGCCCTTGGGAATGTTTCCTAAAAGCTCATGGAATGTCTTTGCAGGAACCGTTATTCCTCCCTCCTCCTCAATGCTCGCCGGGATATTTATTTCTATTCCTATTTCAAGGTCGGTTGCGCTTATAAAAAACTTCCCTTTTTTTGCTAAAAGGAGAAGGTTTAGAAGAACCGGAAGGGAGGATCTGTTTGAAACGGCATGATTTACAAAAGAAATTTTTTTGTTAATGTTTTCCGAAAGAAAAGAAACCCTCATTCTAAAAGTAATCTTAAATTTGTAGTTGTAGTAGTTTATAGGGAAAAGTGGAAAAAAGCAATAGGCAGAGCCTGAGAAAAGGTGGATAAAGTGTTGAAAAAAAAGAGGATAAAGGCAACAAGGGCAAGGAGGGGGGGTTAATCCACAAGTTGTCCCCGGTTAAAATTAATTATCCTTGTCATTTCCTCAGAGAAACCTTTTTCTAAAAGCTGATTTTCCACCTTACCCACCCCATGCATTATTGTGGTATGGTCTCTTCCGCCTAACATATTGCCTATTTCAACAAACGGAAGCCCGAACTCTTTTCTTAGAATATACATAGCAACCTGTCTTGCCTTAACCAAAGAAGCATCTCTTTTTGAGCTTTTTATCTGGGTGGGTTTAATTCTGTAATAGGCACACAGATTTTTTATTAGTTCATCCGGGTGGTAATGATTCTCATCGTCTTTTCCATCATTCAGTGTCCTCTCAACTATTTCTTCCATACTTTCTCTTCTTGCCTGATACTCTGTCATGATCCGCAGAAGATTTCCTTCAAGAATTCTTGTGTCTAAAATTTTTTCGGCTATTTTTTTAGCTATTTCGATAGGAAGATTAAAGTCGAGCTTTTTGGCTTTAATAAGAAGGATTGCGGTCCTTAGCTCAAAATCGGGGGGCTCTATGTCTACGGTTAGTCCGCCGGCAAATCTGGATGAGAGCCTTTTTTCAATTTTTTTAATTTCTGCAGGCGGCCTGTCGGAAGATAAGATAACCTGAGAAGATCTATCTATTAATGTATTAAATGTGTGAAAAAGTTCTTCCTGAACTCTTTCCTTCCCGGCTATAAATTGTATATCATCGACTGCAAGAAGATCTACTGTTCTTAATTTTTTTTTCATTCTTGCCGTGTCGTTTGTTCGGATTGCCTCAACAACTTCGTTTGTAAAATCTTCGCTGGTAAGATAAACAATTTTTTTATTGGGCGTTTCCTCATACACCTGATTTGCTATAGCATGCATTAGGTGAGTTTTTCCTACCCCCGTAGGTCCATAGATAAAAAGCGGGTTATATGCAACTCCTATTTTTTTTACAACTGTTTGGGCCGAAACGTATGCAAGCTGATTGCTCTCAGAGACTGCCATTGTTTGGAAGGTAAAATCTTTTCTAACTTTTGGCAGATGTCCAATCGGTTGGGCTGGTTTTTCATATTCTTCAAAAAGAGGACCGGTCTTCGAGGATGCAACGCCTTCCATTATAGCGGCTTTTGGAACAAATATAATCTTTGTATTTATTTTTGTGTGCTTGTCTACCGTCTTTTTAATGATCTGATAAAACCTTTTTTGAAGGAGATCGATTATCATGATGGAGGGTGCCGATATGGTTGCGACTTCACCCTCAAAGGACAAAAGAGACGTTTTTTTAAAAAGAGTTAAAAAAATTGCCTTAGATACTTCTGTTTCTATTTCTGAGAGTATTGCCTTCCAAAGCTCTTGGATGCTATTCATAATTTTTCCCTTGGGCATTTTTAGGGGTAAAAACTAGTTTACAGATATTCCGAACTTCTTGTCAAGAGAATAAAGTAGATAAAACTATGTCCTTTCCCCACTATTAAAAAATTGTTTTTTTTGTTATACTTAAAAACATTATTTATGGAGAAACTGACAAAAACGAAAAAAATTAAAAGAAAAAGAAAGCACGGGTTCTTGCATAGAAAAAAAACACATGCCGGCAGAAAAGTCATTAAAAGAAGGAGACAAAAGGGAAGAAAAATAATTAGTGTTTAAACTTAATGTTTAAAAAAGGGCTGCGCTTGCCCAAAAGCATCAGGTTTACAAAAGAAAATCAGATATCTTCTAATTTTTTTTTGATAAAAATCGCTGAGAATAAAACAGAATCTAAAAGGTTTGGAATTGTAGTTT
>Ga0209541_10013679_pt1 | contig 12355 bp, 13 predicted proteins | sample RifCSPlowO2_01_FD_184027 | JGI IMG/M metagenome (GOLD analysis project Ga0209541, IMG submission 184027) | Groundwater microbial communities from Rifle, Colorado - Rifle CSP2_plank lowO2_0.1 (SPAdes) (version 2) | ecosystem: Environmental > Aquatic > Deep subsurface > Groundwater | place...
CTCAAGGAGATATTGAGGAAGTTTTTGATTGAACAAGGGCACGAGGTAACTGATTTTGGAGCCAATCGGGAAAATAAGGATGATGACTATCCTGACTTTATACATCCAGTCGCAGAAAAGGTTAGCGAAGATCCGGGAAAACGGTGGGGGATAGTCCTCGGCGGTTCTGGCGAGGGTGAAGCAATGGTTGCAAACCGCTATAAAGGGATTCACGCCGTTGTATGGTATGGCATGAATGACCGCATACTTACGCTTTCCCGCGAACACAACAATGCAAACGTGCTTTCGATCGGTGCGCGGTTTATCAGTGTGGAAGAAGCAAAACACGGTATTCAATTATGGCTTGAAACGCCGTTTTCTTATGACCCGCGGCACCAGCGGCGTATTGATAAGATTGATAATCCATGATATATTGGAAAAAATTGTTTTTTAAAGGAGGGTTGTATGCTTTATTGGTATCAGAAGGAGTACGCAAGTGGAGAGCTATACCAAGCACTTTGGGATGTAGCTGTCATTTTCCAAACGGGCCTTTTTGAAACGGCTTTTACTAAAATAAGGAAGTTAGAAGCCGACTCTGATGTGTTGGGGCTGATGTTGCATCAACTTTCTTGGTTAGTGATTTCCCATCCACATGAATGTAATTTGAGTATAAAACAAGGAAGTTTTGTACTCAAAGAGAGGGTTGTTGGGAGAGATGAAATCTACTGTCTTTGCCGAAAAACAAGCAGTGGGTGGCTCTTTGAGGTAGGTGGCTCTGGTGATTTTGATTTCGCCACAAGTTTGGGGTGGCAAAAGTTGAGCAACGAGCACCCGCTTGCAAACACGGTGGGAACCATCGGGCCTTCTCAACATCTGAATTCTGTCTGAATGACTAAGGGGGTATAAGGTGTCGCGCGCGCGACACCTTTTTCTTTTGTCTTTTTGTTTTTTCCTTTATACTTTTAATATGAGTGAAATAGAAATAATTCCCGCCATTAACGCCAAAACATTCGCGGAGGTAAAAGAAAAAATTCAGATGGCGGAGCCGTATGTTTCCTGGGTGCATGTGGATGTTGCAGATGGCACATTTACAGATACAACGCTATGGCACGATCCGAAGGATTTGCTTTCCCTACAAACCTCCCTGTTTGTGGAAGTGCATTTAATGATTGCAAACATTGATGAACGTGTGCAGGAATGGTTGCGACCCATTGTGCGGCGGATTATTTTTCACCGCGAGGCGTCACAAAACCCCAACGCGGTTATTGACACCTGTCACGCTTCGGATATTCAAGTAGGCATTGCCATCCGGCCTGATTCGCCTGTGGATGTTGTGTTACCTTATCTTTCCAAAGTAGATGTAGCACAAATATTGGCGGTGGCACCCGGACGTTCCGGTCAAGTGTTCCAGCCGAATACACTTCAAAAAATTGCCGCATTGCACAGCGCGTGCCCTACCTGTCCTATCGAGGTAGATGGAGGAGTAAACAATGCGACTGCTCCTTCTATCGCTGGCGTGGGCGCGTCGCTTCTTGTCGCGGGAGCTGCCATTTTTAAAACGCCCGATATGAGACGCGCCATAGAAGAACTCCGAAGCGCGAGTGTAATTAATGTTCAAAGCTAAGCTTCGGGCAATTTGCCCGAAGCTTAGCTTTGAACATTTAAGTTATGTTGAAAAATCATAGTATTTTTTCCTATATAATATGGAGTGCGTGCACAGTTGCAGTGGGTGGCATGTTTACGGCCGCTCCTATTTTTCTTGCAAAGCGCGTTACATTTCCTATGCCTTTTTTGCAGGCATCCAGTGAAATTTTTATTCGCATGGAAGAAACGGTGAATAGCGCTCCCAGCAAGGAAACTGTGCGGGTGGCGGATACTTCTCTCATGAAAAACCACGCAGGTGTGTATGAAACACGTGTTCTTTCCCAGCCATCGTTTTCTGTGCCGGAGACGGGGGTTGCTCTTTTTGCGGATTTACGCGAAATGATGATTCGTTTTTATCGCGATGGAAAATTGGAAGCGGAATTTCCCATAGTGTCGAAAGGAAAACCCGGTTCGCTATGGGAAACGCCGACAGGTTCGTATCACATCAAAACAAAAGAGGAAAATCATTATTCCACCATTGGGGGCGTGTGGATGCCATATAGTATGCAGTTTTTTGGGAACTTTTTTATTCACGGGTGGCCTCGTTATGCCGACGGAAGTCCCGTTCCGCAAGGATTTTCAGGCGGATGTATACGGCTTTCAGAAGAAGATGCAAAAAAACTTTTCTCGCTGGTTACGATAAGTACCTCCTTATTTGTAACAAATGGGGCAGAGCCTGCATTGGTGGTTGCTTTGGCGAACACACCCGAAGAAGAGCAATTGGGATACCGGGGAATTAAGAAGTTTTCGCCTCCGCCAGCCATTTCGGGTTCCGCCGCGCTCGTGGGAGACCTAGAAAACAGTTTTCTTTTTTTTGAAAAAAATTCTGAAGAGTTGCTACCTATCGCCTCTCTTTCCAAATTGATGACAGCGCTTATTTCCGTGGAAGCCGCAAATCAATTCAAGGTTGTTGAGATAACGGAAGCGGATGTTGTGGCGTACGGGGAGGCGGGCGGGCTTCGCGCGGGGGATCGCATGGAGATGGGAGAACTGTTGTGGCCATTATTGCTTGCTTCTTCAAATGACGCGGCGTATGCCATTGCGCGTCATCTGGGAACCGAACAATTTGTGCGGCTTATGAATGAAAAATCGGAAAGTCTTGGTTTGGCGCGCACATTTTACGCGGAGCCGTCTGGGCTTGATCCAGAGAATAAATCCACACCTCTTGATATGTTCAAACTTGTTCAGCATTTATGGAACAACAAACGGTCTCTTGTGGAAATGACGGCAGAACGAAGCCATAAAGCGTGGCGAAATATTCATCCTTTTGCTTCCAAAAGTTCCTTTGAGGGCGGCAAAACAGGTTACATACCGGAAGCAAAGAAAACGATTGTTTCTGTTTTTTCCGTGCCATTTGGCGAGTTTGCCGAACGTCATGTGGCTATGGTGGTGTTGGGATCTGATAATATTCAGTCTGATGTGGAGCGGTTGCGTTTGTGGGTGAAGCAAAATTTTGAATACGGTCTGGAGTCTCCCCTTCAGAGCCAACAGGTGGAATACACAGTGGAAGATCTCGCGGATCCATCTGATTCTCTTTCCATGCTTTTTACGGGTGATATCATGATGAACCGAGACGTGGAAAAGGTTATTCGCAATCAAGGGAAGAACGATTGGACGTTTCCTTTTCTCTATACGCGCGATGTTCTCGCGGACGCGGATATTACATTTGGGAATCTGGAAGGTCCGATATCCGATAAGGGCGCGAATGTGGGCAGTGAATATTCGTTCCGTATGGACCCGCAGGTGGCAGGCGCTCTAACAGGAGCTGGGTTTGACGTAGTATCGCTTGCCAATAACCACATGGGCGACTGGGGCCGTGAGGCGTTTGAAGATACCATGCGCCGTTTGCAACGCGCGGGCATTGCGTATGCGGGCGGCGGATGGAATGAGAAAGAATCTTTGGAGCCCGCCGTATTTGATGTTCGTGGCAAACGAATTGGGTTTCTTGCGTTTAGTGACGTGGGGCCGCAGTGGATGCAATCAAAAGAAGCTCTTTCGGGCATTGCGGCAATTCCTGCGGGGAGCGCGGGGAAGGCATATGTGGAAAAGGTTGTGTTTGAATCTGCGCGGAAGGTTGATATACTTATAGTGTCATTTCACTTTGGAGAAGAATACCAAAATGCGCCGAACGCGCGCCAACGCGAGCTCGCGCGTTTGGCGATTGATGTGGGCGCGCGCGTGGTGATTGGGCACCATCCGCATGTGGTGGAGAGCATTGAAGAATATCGCGGGGGCGTTATTGCGTATAGTTTGGGAAACTTCATTTTTGATCAGAATTTTTCAGCTGAAACAATGGAGGGTCTTATGTTGAAAATTGAATTTGATGGTGATAATTTGGCGGCGGTCATTCCCATTCCCGTACGCATGAATGAGTATTATCAACCGGAAGTTGAGTGAATTACTTTGAATTACGAAACGCGAGAAAATCCTGTCATTGCGAGGCCGTAGGCCGTGGCAATCTCCTGTCATACAACATGAAATGAGATTGCTTCGCTATGCTCGCAATGACAAAGATGTGTTTCGTAACTCAAAGTGAATTATGAATAAATCTTGTTTTTATGCACATTGATGATGAAAAAATACAATTTCTCGAGCGGAAGGCGAATGAAATTCGCATCTCTATCATCGAGATGCTCATGGAGGCAGGATCGGGACATACGGCGGGGCCGTTGGGTATGACGGATATTTTTACCGTCATGTACTTTCACATTTTGAAACACGATCCGCATAATTCCGATTGGGAGGAACGTGATCGCTTAGTGCTTTCAAATGGGCACATTTGTCCGGTTCTTTACGCGACCCTTGCCCACGCGGAGTATTTTCCTCTTGAAGAATTGCAGACGCTCCGCAAATTGGGAACGCGTTTGCAAGGTCATCCGCACAGAACTTCGCTTCCGGGCCTTGAAACCACATCGGGTCCGTTGGGCTCTGGCTTATCACAGGCAGTGGGTATGACTATTGCGTTACGGATGGATAAAAAACCGAACCAAGTCTATTGTTTCTCGTCAGACGGTGAGCATGATGCGGGAAATACATGGGAAGCAATCATGCTTGCGGGGAAATTACGGCTCGCAAACCTCACAAATATCATTGATCGCAATAACATTCAAATAGACGGCATGACGGAAGACATTATGCCCCTAGAACCCTTGCGTGAAAAATACGAAGCGTTTAACTGGCATGTGCTTGAAATAAACGGGCATAATTTTCAGGAAATTGTAAACGCATACGAAGAAGCCCGCGCCATATACGAACGACCCGTTTGCATCATCGCGCACACCGTTCCCGGGAAAGGGATTTCGGAAATTGAGTTTGATTACCGGTGGCATGGAAGCCCGCCCGGAAAAGGCCCGGGAGATAAAGTTCCGCAGGAAGAGCAAGGCGAACGATTTTTGGCGGAATTGCGCACGCTTGGTGGCAAAATAACAAGCGAATATCAATAAAGTATAAATAATGAATCACATTTCAAAACAATTCACCAGAAGCCAACGGTCAGCTCTTTCGTTTTTTGTGATGACAGCAATTGCGGGATATATAACACTGTTTTTGCTTGATAGAGCGGATGAAACAATCGACGAGTTACACATGATTACAGAGACATATTATGACTCTCCTATTGCAACTAGTAATTAATAAGGAATGTTTTTATGTTTGAACGAGAAAAATTAAGTCATATAGTCGCGGTTGCTTTCCTGCTTATTGCGGTTAGCGTCATAGCGGTGGCGGAATATTTTGGTGTGCCGGTACATAAAACATTCAAAGACCGTCAAGTTTTCTGCACGCAAGAAGCAAAAGTTTGTCCTGACGGCTCGGCAGTAGGGCGTGTGGGGCCGAATTGTGAGTTTGTGGAGTGTGCGACATCAAATGTTAAACAAGCTGAAGATATTATTTTTGGTCAGGAAGCAGAAAAGTTGTGCGGACCTCAACCACCCACAACGTGCCAGTCTGGCAAACAATTGGGATGTGATTTGGAAATTAAGCAGTGGGGTTGTTATCCAGCTCCTTCTTTATCTACTGCAGATTGGCAAACCTACCGCAATGAAGAGTATGGGTTTGAGGTGAAGTATCCTGCTGAGTGGACAGCGCCTACAGCAAATTCATACCGTTTTTATGAAAAAACTGAAGAAGTTTTATTTGTAAATGAGGGCTGTGGAGGTCACGGACTTCCTCATTCAGAAGGCTACTCTTTAATAAATTCTACGGAGAGCATCATGCTAGATGGAAAACCAGCGGAAAAAGTTATATTCCGTGATAGAGATAACTCTGTTTTATACATGAGTTGGCAAATAGGCGACCCAAAGGAATCAAGTGCTTGTCTTGAATTAGTAGCACATCCCTCCAATGTGAACCAAGTAGAAATTTTAGAAAAGGTATTTTCTACTTTCAAATTTATTGAATAAATATACTGGATCCTGCATCAAGTGCGGGATGACAATAGTATGCCTATCAATCAAAAAGCAAAACTTGTTGAAAACATCCTTGATCTCAAATCTCTTGAGCAAAAGCCAATTCGTGAGGGGTTTGGTTTGGGCTTGGTTGAAGCCGCGGATGCCGATCCGAACGTGGGTGGCATTTTATGCAAACTTAGGGTAGCATACATGCATGCCCGTTATCACTCAAAAAGAATATAAAAGTCTTCTGTCTCGGCAGATAAGAGTTGAAAAAGAACTTGAGGCCGTGAAGAAGTTTGTGCGAGTTCGACTGGACGAGGAACAAATCAGCCCTGCTAAGTTAAAACATTGGGAAGACACGAGTCGTGATTTAGACCACGGCAAGGGATGCTCTTTCACCTCTCAAAAAAAAATGGAGGACTGGCTTAAAAATTTGTAGTGTGGAAGATATTCCGAAAGATGTAAAGAGGATTGTCTATGTAGCGGAATTCGAGCGGATTCTCGTTCGATATAAGAAAAAGGACCACAAACTTTTTGATCAAATACATGCTCAAATTTTAAAGATTCTCCACGAACCTAGTATTGGCAAACCTCTTCGCTATGCTCTTAAGAACCGTCGCAGAGTGCATATGGGTTCTTATGTGCTGGCCCACGAATTCCATAATGATGAACTTAGATTCATAGACTTTGATCATCACGACAGGGTTTATAAAAAACGGTAATCTATAATTTTCGATTCCTAATCAATGATTCCCAAAGAAGCAAAACTTGTAGAAAATATTCTTGACTTGAAATCCCTTGACCAAAAGCCAATTCGTGAGGGGTTTGGGTTAGGTTTGGTTGAGGCGGCGGATGCGAATCCGAACGTGGTGGGGTTGTGCGCTGATCTTACGGAGTCCACTAAAATGGACGCGTTTGCCAAAAAATATCCGGAGCGGTTTGTGGAAGTTGGTGTTGCGGAACAAAACTTAGCGGCGGTGGCTTCTGGCATGGCCGCTGTCGGAAAGATTCCTTTCATATCTTCATATGCCATGTTTAGCCCGGGCAGAAATTGGGAACAGATTCGTACCACCATTTGCTATAATGAACGGCATGTGATTATCGCGGGTTCGCACGCGGGGGTTTCCGTGGGGCCGGATGGTGCGACTCATCAGGCAATTGAGGACATTGCCCTTATGCGGCCTATTGCCAATATGACGGTGGTTGCGCCCTGCGATATGCACGAAGCTCGTAAAGCTACTGTGGCCGTAGCTATACTGGATGGTCCTGTCTATATTCGCCTTGCGCGCGAAAAAACTCCCGTGTTTACCACGCCGGAAACACCTTTTGAAATAGGAAAAGCTCAAATCTTTTGGGAGCCTGCCGGAAAACCAGATGTGGTGATTATTGTTTGTGGTTCATTGGTGTATAACGCAATCCTTGCGGCCTCCGAGCTTGAAAAAGAGGGAATAGGTATAATAGTTATAAACAACCACACTATAAAGCCAATGGATGAAGAAACTATTATAACCGCCGTAAAAAAAGCAGGTGCGGTTGTTACCGTGGAAGAGCATCAAGTGATGGGTGGCATGGGATCGGCTGTTGCGGAAGTGCTTGCAAAAAATTATCCGGTGCTGATGGAGTTTGTAGGTGTACAAAATAGGTTTGGCGAATCGGGCGATCCTGCGGAACTTATAGAAAAATTTGGCATGGGGGTGTCTTCTATTGTTGCGGCTGTAAGAAAAGTGGTACAAAGGAAGAAGGGAGCATAATAACTACATGAAAAAATTTCACACAGGTTTTATATATTTGATTATTACCGCAATACTTGTTTTGGCATTGTCCGCGCCCGCTTTGTCATCTGCCGCGTATGCGCACGCGACTCTTTTGGAAAGCATCCAACAGCAAATTTATGAAATACTCGCCGCTGTTGGGCGCATACAGGCGCGTATTGAAGAACTTATCATGGAAGCGGCCCAGCCGCCGGTTGTAGCACCCGTGGCTTTACCCGTGGAACCATTAGTAGGAACGGAAACTCTTTCTCCATCAACCGAATTAGTGTGGAAGTTTTTACCACTGCCTTCCGCATATCTTTCAGAACCGCTTGCAATTCTGTATCGTTTTTCTATAACCGGAAGCACAATAGATACCACTATTCCTTCCGTAACGTTCACATATAATCTTTCTGATGTTTCTATAAAAAATCTCGAAATATACGCGTTTTCTGATGATGTTTTTTCCGCGCCGACATTTCTCCGCAGTAGCGCCGCAAAACAAAATCGCGTGGGAAAGCAGATCGGCTATCTTGATGCGCAAAGTAAGACCGTAACCATTCTTTTTGATCAAGGACCTCCTTCCGTTACAATTCCAGTAGGCGAAACATATTATTTCGAACTTCGCGGCACGGTCGTTGGAAAAAATAGGGATGCGTTTTTAACCATTGGCGCAGGGGAGCTTTCCTCGGTAACACTGGAATAATATATGGTGCAAAAACAATACGAATTTGTTGCTATTGGCGATACCGTTACTGATGCGTTCATTCGCATTAAAGATGCGTCTGTGCATTGCTCGGTAGACAAAGAAAAATGTGAAATCTGTTTTCGTTTTGCGGACAAAGTGCCGTATGAGGATGTGTTTATTGTTCCCGCGGTGGGGAATAGCGCTAATGCAGCGGTTGCCGCCTCGCGCCTTGGTCTTGCCGCGGGTCTTGTTTCCAATGTGGGGGGTGATTATTTTGGCAAAGAATGCATGGACGCGCTCGCGGCAGAAAAAGTTGGCGCCGAATTTATATCAGTGCATCGCGGGCACAAAACAAATTATCACTATGTGCTGTGGTATGAAGATGATCGCACAATTTTAATTAAGCATGAGGCATATCCATATGTACTGCCAAGTTTCGACTCTCCAAAATGGGTCTATTTGTCTTCTCTGGGCGGGAATTCATCCGAATTTCATGAGACAATCAGTACTTATCTGGAGAACCATCTGGAAATTAAAGTTGCGTTTCAGCCGGGTACATTTCAGATGAAAATGGGCATCAACACGCTCAAAAAAATATACGAACGAGCGGAGGTGTTTATTTGCAATAAAGAAGAATATCAACGAGTTCTCAAATTACCCAATGAACATGATGTAAAATCGCTCATGGCGGCTATGCGAGAACAGGGACCTAAGATCACCATACTCACCGATGGCCCAAAGGGCGCGTATGCTTCTGATGGATCGTCTACCTACTTTATGCCGTCATATCCCGATTCCAAACCGCCGTACGAGCGTACGGGAGCCGGAGACGCGTTTTCCTCCACATTTGTGGCGTTTCTTGCTCTGGGAATGAGTGTGGAAGACGCGTTACTGCGCGCGCCTATTAACTCCATGTCGGTAGTGCAATATGTGGGCGCGCGGGAAGGATTGTTGACACGCGAGAAATTGGAGGAGTTTTTGAAAAACGCGCCCGCGGGTTATAAACCGCAAAAGATTTGAATATTGTCTATGAGAAACAAACTGTACATTTTACCTTTTGACCACCGCGGGTCGTTTATTAAAATGTTCGGGTTCGATACTTCTCATTTGGATAATGCGGCAGTCGGTGTTCTTTCCGATTATAAGCATATTATATATGAAGGTTTTCTTGCGGCATTGGAACAGGGAGCGCCATCACATGCGGCCGCTATTTTGGTGGATGAACAATTTGGCGCGCGCATTCAAAATGAAGCAAAAGAGCGAGGTGTTACTCGCATTCTTACGGTAGAAAAATCTGGACAAGATGAGTTTGATTTTGAGTATGGCGCTGATTTTGGAAGTCATATTGATATGTTTTCACCGGATTATATAAAAGCTCTCGTGAGATACAATCCGGAGAGCAATGTCGAAACAAATAGAAAGCAAATAGAAAAGCTTCTTATTTTGAATGCGTTTTGCCACGAGAAAAATTATAAATTCCTTTTTGAGTTACTAGTGCCAGCAACTTCCGAACAACTCGCGTCATGCAATGGGAGTGAAGAATTGTACGAAAAAACAATGCGTGGGGGGCTTATGAAGCGTGCCATGGAGGAGTTGCGAATGGGTGGCGTGGAGCCGGATGTGTGGAAACTGGAAGGATTAGAATCGTCAGAAGATATGCGGTCTGTTGCCCAAGTGGCGCAAATCAATGGAAGGGAACATGTGGGTATTGTGGTGTTGGGAAGGGGGGAAAGTGACGCAAAAGTGCGCGCGTGGTTGGGGGCGGCCGCGCGGGTGGACGGCGTTATTGGTTTTGCTGTGGGGCGTACTGTTTTTAAGGAACCACTCCTTCGTTACCACAAAAAACAGGCAACACGCGACCAAACCGCTCGTGCCATTGCGGACAATTACAAACAGTATGTGGACTTGTTTGAAGCGGCGGCAGGTGACATATAGTGACTAGCCGAGCTCTACACATTCCGGTGCAACCGGAATTGTGGACCTGCCTACCGGCAGGCAGGTAGCTCGGCTTGGCACTACGCAAGAAAATACCAAACCGAGTTACCCACACTTCCAGCTACGCCGTAATGTGTGAAACTCGGTTTGTTGCGCGGGGAGAGTGTGAGGGGTACAGGACTACCACTTCCCAGAGTTAGTTTTCTATGCTATCCTTGGATATATGTTAGAACTTGCGGTAAAAACACGCCATGATCTTGGCAAGAAGGCTAAACACGTGCGGAACAAAGGTGGTATTCCGGCTGTTTTGTATGGCTATGGAATAGAAGCAAAGCCGGTGGAGGTTGATTCGCGCATGTTTGAGAAGGTATGGAAAGAAACAGGTGAGACATCTTTGGTGTCGCTTTTATTGGAAGATGGATCGCGAAAAACCGTTCTCATTCATGATGTTTCAGAAGATGTGTTGCGGGGGAACCCTATACACGTTGATTTTTATGCGGTGCGCATGGATCGTGAATTGGAAGCTGATATTCCGCTTGTATTCGTTGGGGAGGCGGAAGCGGTTACATCTTTAGGTGGCGTTTTGGTGAAAGTTATTCATGAATTGCCTATTCGGGCGTTGCCGAAAGATCTTCCTCATGAAATTGAAGTTGATATATCGTCGTTGCGCACGTTTGAAAATCAAATTTTTGTAAAAGATATTTCATTACCGGGGGGAGTGGAATTGCGCATGGAACCCGATCAAGTGATAGTGTTGGTAGAGGCGCCGCGCAGTGAGGAAGAGCTTGCCGCAATGGAACAGCCGGCAGAAGTTTCTTTGGAAAACATTGAATTGGCGGGAAAGAAGGAGAAAGAAGAGAAGACAGAATCTGAAGAGTCAGTAACTTCGGAAAATAAGGAGAAAAAGGAGTAGTTGCGCCGATCTTTCTGATTTATGTGAATCTTATGTCATAAATCGTATATCTTGTTGTCAATCCATAAAAAAAATACCATATTTCTTTTGCTTGCCATTGCTCTGGCGGGTAGTTTTGTCGCGTATGCCCAGGAAGCAAGTGACGCCGTGGAGACGCGCCGCACGCAGTTGCAATCGGAGCTTACTGGTCTTGAACAGCAAATTACGGGGTTTAATCTGCTTATAAATAAAAAACAAGGTGAAGCGGCTTCCATAGAACGCGATATTGATATTATTGATGCTGAAATTGATCGTTCCAAGCTTGAAATTAGGCGAAGAAATCTTGCTGTTGCGGAGCTTGCTTCTTCTATTGATCAAAAATCTCTTTCTATTAGAGAAATGTCCAGTATCATTGATCGTGAACGCGCGTCTTTGGCGGAAACCATGCGCAAGTTGCACGAATATGACAATGTGTCATTGATTGAGTTGTTGCTGGGATATGATGATTTATCTGATTTTTTTGTGGAAGTGGATACGATAGACTCGTTGCAGTTTGCCATTCAGGCTTCGTTTGGTAATCTGCGCGCTGATATTGTGCGTACCGCGGACGCGCGGGAAAATTTGCAAGGGGAGAAACAGGAGCAAACGGAACTTCGCGCTTTGCAAGAAATTGAAAAGCGGCAACAAGAATCAAAGGAAGCCGAGAAGCAAAGACTTCTCAAAGTTACGCGCGGAGAAGAGGCAAATTATCGCCAGCATGCCGATGCCAGAAAATCGCGCGCGGCGGCTATTCGAAGCGAGTTATTTTTACTGCAAGGATCCCCCGCAATTCCGTTTGAAGAAGCGTTGCGGCATGCTGAATTTGCTTCCACACAAACGGGTGTGCGCGCCGCGTTTATTTTAGGCATTATCGCGCAGGAATCGGAGCTGGGACGGAATATCGGCCAATGTAATCTCTCGGACGATCCGCCCAAGTACAAATGGCAGAGCGTAATGAAGCCAAGCCGCGATCACGCGCCGTATCTTCAAGTAACACAGGAATTAGGACTTGATCCCAATGCTATGCCCGTAGATC
>Ga0209541_10013681_pt1 | contig 12352 bp, 14 predicted proteins | sample RifCSPlowO2_01_FD_184027 | JGI IMG/M metagenome (GOLD analysis project Ga0209541, IMG submission 184027) | Groundwater microbial communities from Rifle, Colorado - Rifle CSP2_plank lowO2_0.1 (SPAdes) (version 2) | ecosystem: Environmental > Aquatic > Deep subsurface > Groundwater | place...
AATAAAGAAATCTGCATTGAAATCAGACTGGCCGGAAAATTTAATAGATGAAGTCTTAAAAAGATTAAAATGAAATTTAAAATAACCCAAATATTCTGGACAATTTTAGGCATTCTTTTTTTGATTTTAGGTTTCATAACAATTTTTATTCCAATAATACCAAGTGTAATTTTCATAATCTTTGGAGCAATTTGTCTTGGCATAGAAAAAAAGTTTATTAATTATTATATTGATAAAACTTTGAATAAACTAAAGAAAAAATCAAAATAATCTTCTTTGTTTGCTTATTCTCTCTAAAAATTCATCTTTTGGTTTAAATAAAAAAGCATAATTAGTATCAAAATAACCACATCTGAATTTATCTAAACTTAGTCCAGTTCTCTTGCTCAGCATTAAGGCATAAAAAAATATTTGTGTAGCAGCATATCTTTCCTTATTGGCATTAGGTTTGTAATCCCAAATCCAAATCTTATCATCATCTACTCTTAGCAAGTCAATATGCCCTGTTAAGACTTCTTTGCTTTTAAAAACAGTTTCATAACAGCCAAGTTCATTAGGGTAAAGCCAAATAGGAACTTCCATAGCAATAGTATTCTTATCGTTTTCTAACATGAAAACCTGGACTTTGGAATGATTGTCATTAAATCTGAAATTATTCGCTTCTAAACCATATCTTGCTAAAATAGAAACTTCATGGCCTTGCACTTCTATTAAATCATCTATAATCTTAAACTTCAAAGTAGAGCTTCTAGGGCCAGAATTAAAATATTCATTAGGGCATTTCTCAAAAATACCTTGTAAATACCAATTTAATAGGTTAAAACCATTGTTTTTGCAATGAATCTCCAGTTTTTTATCATTTATCCTATACGTATACAACCCACCTTTATGCTTCAAGAATAATTGTTTTATCACCATCTTTTTTATATACCCTCTTTAAATCAAACCCAATTGAATGCACCTAATAACTTCTGATAATTTTTTCTCGCTATTAGGCCATAATACATCACCATTTTCTACTCTCCTAATTTCAAAATCTGCTTCTTCTGCAAGCAATCCAAGATCATACAGCATAACTAATCCACTAACTTCAAGATCAAGTATTTGAAAGATATCCGGTCTTTCTGTAGTATCCACCATATATGGCTTATTTACAATGCTTCCCGCTCTTTCTGCCATATCCTCATCAAATACGAATGCATCATACATCCAATTTGAAATCCAAGTAAACTTTATAAATTTTCTCAATATATAAAAATACTAATGGGAGTTAAATTATCCGGTATTATAAACAAGAGACAAATAGAATTATCTAGTACCAATAAATTTAAATACCATTAAATATTATTTAATATTACATGAAAGAACAATTTTTAAGAACAATAATCAAAAATGGTGGTAGCTTAGCAGTTAATATACCAAAAGAAATAGTTTACATACTAAAGCTAAAAGAAGGAAATATAGTAAAATTAAATATTGAAAAGAAATTAAAAAATAAATAAAAATGGGAATAAATATTTGGGAACTTCTCCCTAAAAAAGAAATTGAAATTAGTGACTTAAAAGGAAAAGTCTTAGCTGTAGATGCAAGTCCAGCGATTTATCAGTTCTTGGCCTCTATTCGCCAAAGAGATGGAACCCCCTTGATGGATTCTAAAGGAAGAATAACAAGTCATTTAATGGGAATAAGTACAAGAATAACTAGATTAATGGCAGAAGGATTAAAATTAATTTTCTGTTTTGATGGTAAATCACCAGATTTAAAGATTTATGAAAGAGAACGAAGAGAACATAGAAAAAGAGTCGCAGAGGAAAAACTAAAACAAGCTCAACAAGAAGAAGATACAGAAGCAATGTTAAAATATTCAAAACAAACAATTAGATTAAATGATGAAATTATTTCTCAATCAAAGGAACTATTAAAGGCACTAGGAATACCAGTTATACAAGCAGTTTCAGAAGCAGAAGCACAGTGCGCGTATATTGTAAAACAAAAAGATGCATGGGCTGTAGTCAGTCAAGATGCAGATGCTTTACTATTCGGTACACCAAGATTGATTAGAAACCTCACTATTTCACAAAGAAGAAAACTATCCTCGGGCGGGACAATCCAAATTAAACCAGAACTCATAGATTTAAAACAAACCCTAAATCAACTTAAGATTAATCAAGATAAATTAATAGCCTTAGGTATATTGGTAGGCAGTGTTGATCATAATGAACCAACAATAATCAAAAATAGTGGTACAATAAAAGTTATGCCTATAGGAAATTGTCCAGAAAACCACCCATTAGAAGTCCCTTGTTTTGATTTAAAAAATAAGAAAATTATGTTCAAAAAAGTTAAAAAATTTATCAAACACAAAATAAATGAACCCCTATATGAAATCACAACAGCTTATAATAGAAAAGTAAGGGTAACAAAATCTCATAGTCTTTTTATAAAAAAGAATAATGGAATTGAAGCTGTAAAAACTACTGATTTAAAAGAAGGTGATAGGCTCGTCGTACCAGTAAAAATACCGTTACAAAATGAAGAGCTAAAAGAAATAAATCTTGCACAAGAATTATGGAAACACAGAAACAAAATAAAAAGATTAATTTATTGCGACGGAAGGAATATACAAGAAATAATAAAAAAAAGATTATTAAATAAAGGAAATTCATGGTCAGATAAAAGGTTAGTTCTCACTAAATCTGGTTTAAAAAAATTGAAAAAGATAAGATTAGATAAAAAAATTATCGCAACAAAAACTATGCTGGGGATTAATACTCTTTATAGATGGGAACGGGGTCTCTGTGATCCAACAGAAACTAAATTTAAAGAATATTTAACCTTTCTAGGAATGAATTTAAAAGAATTTAATAAAGATAAAAAGTGCATTGAGAGAATTCGAGATTCTTTCTTTGAAGAAAAGATTTTTCCTAGAATGAGCTATAAAAGTAAATATAGAAGAACATTGCCCTTTAAATCTTTATCAGAAGAGGAAGTTAAGCTATTCTCTAAACAAGATTTTATATATGGCCAGAAAAGAAAAATTAATTCTATCCCTTCGATTCTAAAAGTAAGCCAAGAACTTATTAGACTCATAGGTTATTTCCTCGCCGAAGGACATCTTAATGGAGATTATAGAGTGAATTTTAGTTTTGCCTTAGAAAATATAGGGCATGATACTTATTGTGTAAATGATGTGGTTCATTGCATAAAAAAAGTGTTTAATATTAATCCAAAAATATATCATGAAAAATCAACGAGACATATATGTTTAGATAATTGTGTTGTTCATGATTTTTTTGCTTATATTCTAGGATTGGATAAGCAAAATTCAAAAACTAAAAAAATCCCTTCTCTGATCTTTAATATAAATTCAAAACTTCAATTAGAATTCCTAAAAGGACTTTTCTTAGGTGATGGTAGCTTGGGTATGGAGAAGATTTCTTTTAATACGGGGAGTTATGATCTGGCTACGGGCTTATCTTACATTTTTTTACAACAAGGTATTGTCTCTACAGTAACATTCCAAAATGAAGCAAATTATAATATGAAAATATTAAGCATTTGTGGAAAGAATCAATTACTAAGAATCAAAAAAATTTGGGAAAAACACCACAAAGCAAAACTCTTAATTAATCATTGCAATAAACCACTAAAACCAAAACTAAATATCGATATAGATGGAGACTTGGGGTATGTTAAGATTAAATCAATTAACATAGTGAAACCATCTAACGATTATGTTTATGATTTTTCAGTAGATGGAGAGAATTTCATTGCTGGTTTTGGAGGAATTTGTTGCCATAATACGGATTATAATGTTGGTGGAATTAAAAGAATTGGACCAAAGACAGGACTAAAATTAGTACAACAATACAAAAATTTCGATAATCTTTTTGAACAATTTAAGCCAGATTTTAACTGGAAACAAATTTATGCCATCTTTAAATCAATGCCAGTAATGGAAAATTATCAGCTTAAATGGTCTTCTCCAGACGAAGAAAAAATAAAAAAACTTTTAGTGGACAAGCATGATTTCTCTTTGGAACGAGTTGAAAAAACATTAAAGCAAATAACTAAAAAACCGCAACAACAAAAAGGACTTGATTCCTGGGTAAAATGAACGGAATGAAATGTGTTTGCGGGGAAATAGCAGAATATGCAACTAGTTTAAAATTTAATAATTTTGATATAGCTGGTTGGAAATGTAACTCTTGCGGTGAAATTTACTATAACCCAAAAAGAATAGAAAAGATATTATTACTAAATAGATTAAAAAAGGTGAAACTTTATTGTTTATGAGTAAATTTCTAAAATAAAATGAAAAAAAGAGTTTTTATAGTGCACGGATGGGATGGCTATCTTGAGGAGGGCTGGTTTCCTTGGTTAAAAAAAGAATTAAAAAAAAGAAATTTTAAAGTTTTTGTTCCCTCCATGCCTAATCCAGATGAACCAACGATTGATGCGTGGATTCAATTTCTAAAAAAACAAGTGGGTAATCCAGATAAAGAAACTTTTTTTGTTGGACATTCCATTGGTTGTCAAGCAATTTTAAGATATTTAAAATCATTACCACAAGAAAAAAGAGTTGGAGGAACTATATTTGTTGCAGGATGGATTCATCTTCTACCAGAAGCAAGAGAAGAAAAGGGTGCAGAAGAAATTGCAAAGCCATGGCTAGAAACTCCAATACTATGGAACAAGATTATTAAACATACAAATAATTTCGTGGCAATATTCTCAGATAATGACCCTTTCGTGCCAAAAGAAGATTCAAAAATCTTTAAAGAAAAACTTAATGCCAGAATTATATTAGAAACAGATAAAGGACATTTTAGCGGATCTGATAATATAAATGAATTCCCAACGGTATTAAATTCGCTTTTGGAGATATCTAAAAAATGATTAAAAACATAATTTTTGATATCGGTGGAGTCTTAATTAGAAAAACAAAATATAATAAACTAGCTTTAACAATTTCAAAATTGATTTTCAAGCAAAATAAAGTTCTGAGAGAAACAAATATTCAGCCAAAGATAAAAGAATATTGGAAAGAATGGCGTGTTTCTAAAATCACAGAAGAAGAGTTTTTTCAAAAAGTAAAAACAACCCTTAACTTAAAATATCCTATATTTTTTATAAAAAAACATCTCTATTCTGCACACGAAGTTGATTACGAAATTTTAAATTTAATAAAAGAATTAAAAAAGGATTATAAAACATATTCTTTAACAAATCACGCCAAAGAATGGTATAATTCACAGGACAAGCAAATACATTTTAATAGACTATTTGATGGAATAGTTACTTCATTTGATGCTAAAATTGCAAAACCAAATATAAAGATTTATAAGTTATTATTAGATAAATATAAAATTAAGACAAGAGAAACAATCTTTATTGATGACCAAGAAGAAAATGTAGAAACCGCAAGAAACCTAGGTATCAAGTCAATACATTATAGAAACATTAATCAATTAAAAAAAGAGTTGAAAAGACATGGCATCTTATGAAATAATTGGTGATATTGCTTTATTTAATAAAAAAATATCTAAAAAAGAAGCGCAAGAATTAATTAAAAAAAACAAGAATATTAAAACAATAGCTTACAAATCAAAAGTCCATGAAGGAAAGTTTAGGTTGAAAAAAGTAAAAATCATTCTAGGTAAAAAAAATAAAATAACAATCCATAAAGAAAATAAGGTTCAATTAAAGGTTGACATAGAAAAAACTTATTTTTCACCGAGAACGTCAAATGAACGTTTACGTATATTAAAGCAAATAAAACCAAGGGAAGAAGTTCTAGTGATGTTTTCCGGTGTAGCCCCATTGCCGATAGAGATAGCTAAAAATACAAGAGCCAAAGAAATTATAGGAATAGAGCTAAACCCAACAGCACATAAACTGGCTTTAGAAAATTTAATCTTAAATAAAACAAATAATGTAATCTTGCATAGAGGAGATGTAAAAAAGATTTTACCTAGAATAAAAAACAAATTTGACAGGATTTTAATGCCCCTGCCAAAGTCTGCAGAAGATTTCTTAGATTTAGCAAAAAAACACCTTAAAAAAAACGGAATAATCCATTTCTACACTTTTGCTCAGGAAAAAGAATTCAAAGATTTAAGTAAAAAAATAAAAAAACACTTTAAAAAATTTAAAATTTTAAAAATTGTAAAATGCGGAAATTATGCTCCCTTTACTTATAGAATTTGTATTGATTTCAGAGTTCTTTAAGTTCTTCTTTTTTGCTAAATTTAACAGCGCTAGGTGCTTCCCCACCATGCCAGCTTAGCTTAGGTCTTACTCCAATAGGATAAATTCTTTCAGAGTTATCATCTAGTATAATAGCTGCACCTTTTTCATTAGGCAATCCATTCATATATTCCTGTATTTCAGCTAATAAATAAGACTGCATCATTGAGTTTAGAGCTTCAATATCTGCTTTAGCAGTTAATCTATGACTTAATACTATATCAGATTGTGTTAAAACATCTTTATGAATTTCACCAGGTTGTTGCGTTGCCATAACTAAACTAATTCCAGGCTGTCTTCCCTCTCTTAGTAATTGCATTAGAGCACTGGTGGCGGGTGTACTCCCTTCTCTCGGCAAAAACTCTTGCAGTTCATCAATAAACAACCAAATCAAAGGTTTTTCCAATTCTTTTTCAACATCAATTAAATACCTTTGAGAAGTTTCAATATTCTCTAATTCCTCTAATCTCCTTGAAACAATTCTTTCAGTTAATAATTTTCTAGCAATTATTCCTAAAACTAAAGACTTAATGCTCCAAGCACCAGAAACTTGGGTATAAGCGCTTGTATCTAACACAGAAATTTCACCCCTTTTTATCAGACCACTAATCTCAGTTCCTTCAATACTAAACAACCCCCAGCTTTTAGCATTTACAAATCGGTTTTCAGCTGCATCTTTCACCGCTTGCAAAACTTTTTTGTCTTTTTTTATTTTTTCAACAATGTCATCAATATCATACTTATCTCCTATTTCCCCTTTTAATTCTTCAAGAGTTCTTTCAATCAAAACACCAATAGGATCTGTTAATGTTATATCAAAAACACCACACCAGTCTCCCGCGCTTAGTTCACTAGTTTTAATTGAAAAAGAATAATCAGCTGGTAATCCTCTGTCTTTATATTTTTGGTAATATCCTTCAGGAACATATAAATTGATTTTTAAGCTCTGCGGTCTTAATCCCCATTTTTCCAATAAATGTTCATCCCTTTCATTAGGATATTTCATTGTCCAGAAAACCCCCATAGTATCAAACATTAAAATAGCTAAATTTTTTGCAATATCTTCAGGTAATTTTGCCATTTCTTCTGCCATTACAGATAAACTATAAGACTTTCCAGAATTATGAGAGATTATATCATTTGCTACAAAAGAATGAGTCAGGGGTACAGTTAAATCATAAACTTTTTTTATATTATTGATTTTTGATATTTCTTTTATTTTTTTATAAACAAGATCGTTATTTTTTTCTTTTCCAACAAGAAAAGCTCCCTCTTTAATATTTTTAACTTCTTCCCATACTAAATCATTATTTTCTTTTATCAACAAAGGATGTTCGCATGTAGCTTCAATTATCGTATTATCCTCTAATTTTAATTTTATTAAAGACTCCTTTTTTATGTTATATCTTAATAATGAAGCATTAGAATACTCAAATTTTTTAGTTTTTTTATTAAAAGTTAGTATCTTATCCCTAAACTTGTCAAAATATTTTATCTTTTTATAACCAGAATCAGTTAATATTTTAGTTTTAGAAGTTAAACATCCTCTCTTTCCACTCACTAGTATAACATGCGTTCTAGCCACATCTAATAAAACCCTATTGCTCAAAGAAACCGTCTCCCCCATTCTTACAAAGTGCTTTCCCAGGAAAATAGTTCCCTTTATACCAAACCTTTTTCTGTCAGAATCAGTTCTTCCTACCACAATATCATAAGCCATTTTACCTCTTTTTCTTTCCTGAGCTTTTTCCGCGAGCGCTTTTTCAAAAAGGGCTCTAAGAAAGGCTCTTATTTCAAATACATAAAATATTTAAACTAATATAAAGCTTTTTATCCCATGGTTTCAGCGTTATTGTGGGGTTTAATCATAGTTCTAGTAGGCTACATTATCCTAGCATACAACTCTTTAGTTAGAATAAGAAACAGAGTAGAAAATGCCTGGGCCCAGATAGATGTTCAATTAAAAAGAAGATACGATTTAATCCCAAATCTGGTAGAAACAGTTAAAGGATACATGAAGCATGAACGGGGAACATTAGAAGACTTGACAAGAGCCAGAACATCATTGATGAACCCATCATTAACTAAAAAAGCACAAGCTTCAAATCAGATATCAGAAGCACTAAAAACAATTTTTGCAGTAGCTGAAAATTATCCAAAATTGCAAGCAAGCAAGAATTTCCTGCAGTTACAAGAAGAACTTTCAGGAACAGAAAGCAAAATCGCTTACGCTAGACAATTTTACAATGATTCAGTTTTAATTTTAAACCAAAAAGTTCAAACTTTTCCATCAAAAGTAATAGCATCAATGTTCGGATTTAAGGAAAAGGAATATTTTGAAATAGAAGAAGCAGCTAAAAAACCAGTAAAAGTTCAATTCTAATCAAAAATGGACATCTACAATGAGATTAGCACAAATAAAAGAAACTCAGTTTTGTTAATTTCATCTTTTTTCGTTGTTATAATTCTACTAGGTTACATTTTTGGTTATATTTTTTTTAATCCATACACCGGAGTATTTTTTGCCTTTCTTATCTCAATGATATTTACTTTAATCAGTTATTATTCTGGTGATAAAATGATTCTGGCAATGACCGGAGCAAAAGAAGCTAAAAAACCAGAGCATACTTTTTTGATTAATACAGTGGAAGGCTTAGCAATAGCTGCTGGAATTTCAACTCCAAAAATATATGTTGTTAATGAAGATTCTCCCAATGCGTTCGCGACCGGCCGTAATGAAAAACACGCCTCTGTTACTGTAACGACCGGTTTATTAAGGTTAATGAACAGAGAAGAACTGGAAGGTGTCTTAGCTCATGAACTTTCTCACATAAAAAACTATGATGTTAGGTTTATGTTATTAGTAGCAACTTTAGTTGGTATCACTGTTTTAATAAGCGACATGTTACTAAGAAGTTTTTTTTGGTCTTCTCACAGAAATGATAATAAAGCAAATACTTTCATAATAGTTATAGGTTTAGTTTTAGCAATCTTAACTCCAATCGTAGTTCAATTGATTAAATTTGCAATTTCAAGAAAAAGGGAATTTCTGGCAGATGCATCTGGAGCCTTATTAACAAGATATCCTCCAGGACTGGCTAGTGCTTTAAGAAAAATAAAAAATGATAAAGAACCTTCCATAGCCGGTGTTAATAGAGCGATTAGTCATTTATTTATAGCAGATCCTATGAGATTCGCAGGAGATAAGGTAAAGCACTGGTTTTCAACACACCCTCCTCTAGACGAGAGGATACGTAGGTTGGAGGCCATGTAATTTTATCTCCTCAAATATTCAACCTCTTCCTCGTCCAATTCCAACTCATCTATTCTTCTTCCAGACTTATAGATCAATTTAATATAAGGATAAATATCTTTCACAGCCCTTTTAACAGAAACATGATTTTTCTCAGAAAGTTTTTCACAAATGGAAATTTTTTTCAAGTTCTTTTGTTTAGCCCAGAATAATTTCAACAATTTTCCACTTCTTTTGTAAGAGTTATAGCTCATGTATTTTTCATCTTTGGCTAAAGCAACACCCACGGTCATGAAAAAATTCCTGTAAACTAAAAATCTAAAATACTGCCATCTCAAAATCCTTCCGTTAAACACGTCAGCTTTAGATAAACTATCATAAGCATTAAACAAATCTTTGCTTTTCAAATACTGTAAGGGTAAATTCTCTTCTATCCATAAGAAAGCCTCATCTAAATTAACGTCAGTTTTATCAATGCTGTTTATAACATTCAAAATATCTTTGCTTTTAAAAATCAATTTTAAAGCAGTAAAAATCTCTTCTTTTTTCTCCCTGTCATCTAAATTAAGTAAGTCTTCTTTTCTTAATTCTTTATTTTTACTGCTTAAGTTCCATAAATCAATTACAGCGCTTCTAATATCCCCATTGCATCTTCTGCTTAGTTCTTTCAAAACACCTTCATCATAAATTATCTCTTCATTTTCACAAATTTTCTTTAAAATCTTGAATATTTCAAGAGTATCAATGGCTTCTACTTCAATTAATGCGCTTTTTTTTCTTAAGCTAGAAATCTTTTGGTTGTATCCATCAGTGGTTGTTATTATAATAGGCCATTTACTTTCACCTAATACACTAGCTAAAGCTTGTACTCCTCCCCTGTCTTTAGTTCCGCTTAATCCTTCAATATCATCTATCAGTATTATTCTTCCTTTTCCAAAAATGCTTCCTTCCAAGCTAGAAGGTCTAACAATTATATTAATATTATTTTTATTTCTTTGATCTGATGCATTTACTTCAAAAACATCGTAATTAAGTTCATCAGCCAGAGCATAAACCAAACTTGTTTTTCCAGAGCCAGTAGGTCCATTTAATATTACTGCTTTTCTTTCTAAAACAAACTTTTTTAAACTCTTTATCTTATCTTTACTAACTAAAACCTCATTTATTTTTCTGGGTTTGTATTTTTCTAACCAGTTCATCTTCCATACAAACTAAACGCAGCTAATAAGCTTTCTAATTGCAAGAACTCATCACTTCCCTCAACCATTCTAAATTCAGTTTCACCGCATTTTTCAATCAAAATTAATTTTTTCTCATCTTTAATGTTTAAGTTTAAAATTTCTTTTTGTATTTGCTTTATCATGTCTAAACCACTCAATCCATGCTTCAGCATAGTATCTAATAATTTATCTCTTGAATTCACAAAATTCCCGCTAACTGCCAATTCTAAAACTTCTTTTACTTCCTTAGGTCTAGCAGCGCTCACTAAACTATAAACCAAGTCCTCTGTTATTATTTTATTCAAAGAAGCACAGCTTTGTAATATATTAATAACTCTTCTTACATCGCCATCAGAAATATCAAATAAAGCATCAATAGTTTTTTCATTTATAGTTAAGTTCTCTTCTTTTTTTATTTTTTCAACAACGTTTTTTATTCCTTCTTTGTCTAAAGGCCTAAATCTAAAAACACTGCATCTGCTTTGAATAGGATCTATTAATTTAGAACTATAATTACATGATAAAATAAATCTAACATTATCTGTATAATTTTCCATAGTCCTTCTAAGTGCTTGTTGAGCTTCTTTAGTTAATGAGTCACATTCATCTAGAAATATTAATTTAAAAGGAACATCTCCAATAGCTCTTGTTCTGGAAAAATCTTTTATTATTCCTCTTATTGTGTCGATTCCACGATCATCACTGGCATTCATCTCTAAAAAATTCTCTTTCCATTTTTCACCAAATAATTCTTTAGCAATTACTAATGCTACTGTACTTTTACCAACTCCTGCAGGTCCTGCAAATAACAAGTTAGGGATATTCTTGTTTTTAGTCATAGCTTCCACTCTTTCAATTATCTTATCCTGTCCCAGCACTTCTCTAAATGTTTGGGGTCGATGTTTTTCAGTCCATATTCTTTGCATGTTTTTCAAGAAAATTATTCTATTTAAATAAATTTATATGCTTAAGAGATATTATCTAATATCCCTCTAATTCTAAGTATTCAGAAAGCTTTAACCTTAATAAACCCACTAATTCAGGATCATCTTTTCTATAAACATCAGGAATGTCTAAAACAACAATTTTTCTAGGGTCTTGTTTATAAGTCTCAGTTAATTCTTCAGACATTCCTCTGCTCATTACAAAGATTTCATCAAACTTATCAGTAAGATCTTTGCTTATTTGCCTTCCATGACCATTTGTATCAAAGCCAGCAGATAAAACAACTCGTCCTTTTTTAGCATCAATATTATCAGAAACCCTATAGCCCCTTTTCTTTAATAATTCTCTAAAAACTTTCTCAGCAGTCGGGCTTCTATTTTGATTTGCATAGCAAACAAATAGAAATTTTCTTTTCTTCATAGTTCACTCTACCTTGGCACCAGTTTCAATATCTTTGTCAACAGTTAATAATGAAATTTTTCCTTCAAAAACACCAGCCAATAACATGCCCTGACTTTCAACACCTCTTAAAACAGCAGACTCTAAATTTCTTACAATTATTATCTTCTTCCCTATTAACTCGCTTTCTTCATAATGGTTTTTCAACCCAGCAACTAATTGTGTATCATGTTCCCCCTTTCCTAAACTAACATCTAAAACTAATAATTTATCTGCTTTAGGATGT
>Ga0209541_10013686_pt1 | contig 12350 bp, 14 predicted proteins | sample RifCSPlowO2_01_FD_184027 | JGI IMG/M metagenome (GOLD analysis project Ga0209541, IMG submission 184027) | Groundwater microbial communities from Rifle, Colorado - Rifle CSP2_plank lowO2_0.1 (SPAdes) (version 2) | ecosystem: Environmental > Aquatic > Deep subsurface > Groundwater | place...
ATTGGAGATTATAGTGTCTGTATGGGTAAAGCCCCGGCTATCATTAGCAGTTAAACTAATCACATGCGTCCCCAAGGATAGATTAACACTTAGAGACGAGCCACTTCCTGAACTACCGCGGGCTAAAGCCGCGCGGGGTCGGTGGCGAGAATCACCCGCCGTAGTGGAATAACGTTGTCTGCCCCGCCGCACTCTTCTCGGCCCAGTGCTTGCGCTGCCCTTCCTTGACGTAGCGTTTCACCGTCTCCGCGTTCACCGCTCCGACGGTGCGGTAGAAGTATCCACCGCTCCAGAACTTGTCGCCCCAAAGCTTGTCGTCGAACATCCACGCATGGCCGCGGCGCATCATATACGCACTGTAACCCTTGAACTGGCGCGCAAGCTCGGCAATGGAAAATCGCTTCCATCCGACGATAAAGGTATGCAGATGATCGGGTCCGCACTCGATCGCCGCGACGTGCACTCCCAGCTCCTGCGCTTTCTCGACGACATAGGCTGTCGTCAGTTCGCGGACCAGCGGATCCGCGAAGATGTCACGCCGGTACGCCGGCGTGAACTGTAGGTGCAGGTTCGACTCGCCGACGGAGTGCGCACTGCTCACAAGCTCGTTTGTCATGGTCGTTCTCCGATGGTTTTTTAAGGTAGAAAGCTTCCGCTATCGCGGGCTTTGTTTCGAGGGCGCGACCATCACGCGCCCGTTTTTATTTTTTGGAGACGACCTTAAGAATTCTTCCCGATTCCGGCTCGCTTTTCATCAGCGGGCTCAAAGCCCGCCGGGTTCAAGCGAGGGAATCGGGCCTAAAATCGTTGTCTTAATTCGTGCATAGACGATTCCATATTTGTCAATAAGATCCTTAACTTGGTTATAATTAGGGAAAACTCTCAAAATACCGCCGACCGAAGTGTCAGCTTTAAAATTCAACTCAGGATACATTTCTGGGACGGACTTCAATTTGTAGTCAGAACCAAGCAAGGCATCGTTCTGGTTTACATACAGTGGGTAATCCCCCATAATTATGTCAGCGAATCCCTCGATATCATCAGGCATTGATTCACCCGTTGTTGGATCAGAACCAAAAAAATCAAAATTAGGTTCGACTCTAGAATGGTTCAGATACGGGACCTCTAATTCACGCGGATTAGTTCCGTTTTCACTTCGATTATTAACGAAATTCTGGTACGACAGGAGGGGCTTGCCAGTTTCCAGCGTGTACCAGTCGACCATGGTCGCTGCACTATAACTTAGACATTTGTCCGGAGGAACAGGAAAGCCTAAAATCGTGGGATGGGTATGCCACGATTGACCATGCGTGCTATTCACCCAAGAGATATACTCTTCATTTAGGGGTCTAATATCCTTAAATGGCAACAAATCCCAATCAGGCAATAAATAGTCGAAATTGCTAGAAACATTGGATTTGTATACAGGTACAGCGTTGCTTGCAAAGCCTACCGGCAAGGTTAGCAAGATTATAGACAGCAGTATGACCATTCTTTGATTCATTTTTTTCTGAACTTATCCGTATTATAAATGCACATGAAAGTGTAATTCACAATGACCAGTGCTGTGTATGGAATAAGTAAATTAAGTCCTATAATCGCCGCCCAAATAGCTTCTTGGTCTTCCTGTGCGCCCACAACACCACCAATTATAAGAAAAAGGGGTATAATCAAACCGCCCGCCAGATACATTAATAAGGTATACGCTACCTTTCTGCCGAGTGAGATATTTTTGTTTAGAATAGGGTATGAGGCAACCGCACTAACAATCACCGGAATCGCCAGCAGAGACCATGGAATGGCATAAAGAAGAGTTAAAATCAACTCAGAAGCAGAGTAAGGGGCGCCCGGAATCCGATAAGCAAAAGTAAAGGGATAGACTAATGCCAGAATCATAGTGATAATCAAGGAAATTAAAAAGTGGATTACAGGAGGGTTCAAACCCCATTTTGATTTTGTTTTCATAAGATTCTCACTTTCATTTTTCCTATGCGCTTGGATTTTTTCTTTCATCGTTGAGTTACCTCCAATTCCACCTCGTCATACGCCTCGTAATAGTAATCGCAGAACTGTTCTCCGTTGCATTGATTGATCAGAATATCTGAAATCCTCAAAACAGTACCGGTATCTAGTTGAATTTCTGCCCCCTTAGGAACCCACTTGAAAATGACGCCATTTATCCGTAGCCAGCAAGCCGCATCAGCGTCGCTGCAGGCAAGCACGTCAATGACATATCTTTCCACGCCTTTTTGGATTCCCGTCGGCTTCCTCTCATTGTTCCCGACTTGGACCTCATAAGACTTAAGCGCTACTCCATCAAGATTATCAAACGCAACATCCTGGAAATAGTTATTGTGGTCAAGATACACCTGTGCAAACTCATCATCCAGAACGCTTTTTCCTGCCACACTAGCGGACAACCCTCTTTCATTTTTTAGGGCAAACTCCGCAGCGAAGCCCGTTAAGACGGCCTGCTCGGGAACCGGGCTTCCGGGAATATCCACAATAGGAGATTCTACTGGAATAGGATCGGCAGCTGGCGACTCTTCTGGTGCTGGTGTGTCTGTGGGAGGCAATATTTCTTCTAACAGCGAATTTACCTCTTTAGAAGCGGGTGATTCATCAGGAGGAACGACTGGAAGCTCTTCTGTTGGTGTATCTACGATTTCGGAAGCTTCCGCAGGAGGCATCTCGGGGAGCGGCTCCTCTGCCGCAATGCTGTTGGGTGCTTTTTCAGAAGTGTTCTCGGCCGCAAAAACAACAAGGGTGACGAGCGAGATGACAAGCAGAGCCACCAGAAGAGCATCTAATCTTCCCTGCTTCTTCACCTATTTTACCCCCTAACCGCGTTTTCCGAGGATAGCTTATTTAAAGCTTCGCAAAATTATTTTTTTTCTTTCATGGCTTCATTTACTTCCAGATCCAGTTCATCATTTCTATCCTCTGCCTGTTTGATATACCCAGATTAATCCTTTCTGATAGGTTGGAGTGACATTCGCGAATAATTGCGCCTGCTGCTGGAGCGCCTGCACGAACTGCTGGTTGCCGAGCTTGGCCGCGTCAGAGGCGTCCAGGATGACATATTCAAAGTTCCCTTGTTCGAAACCTTGATTGAGAACGTAATGCCGGCCAGCCATTGAGAGCCATCTCGTTTTCGCCAGGCTGAGGGAGCCGGCGTGGAAGAGCCGTTCTTTCGGCGGCAAATCCCGCATCCAGACGCTCAATTCGAATTGCTCCGGAGTAATCCTGCCGGCTCCTTGATACGCCGTGCTCAGGGCCGAATACACCGGAGGCACGATGAAAAAGAGCACGATGAGGCCAAGAACCCACGGCGCCCATCTCCTTGCAAGATTCTTTTGGTTTTCAGGGACAAAAGACGCGAGGAACAGCGCTCCGAGGACCATGAGCGGGAAGAAAATATGCGCTGTCGCGCTCAGGCTGCGGTGGCCTCTTCCGATGCCGAAGATGTCGAGATGCAGCATCACGTATAAGCTGACAAGCCACCCGAGCATCACCATCGCCTTCCTGTCGCGCTTGAGGAGGAGAAAGAGGATTCCCGAGGCGACGAACAAAGCTGTCCACAAAGGAGCGACCATGGCGCTGTAGGAGTAATAGGCGGCAGGCGCGCCGACATCAGTTTCCGGCGTCCTGTACCAGGAAAAAAGCCGGCTCCAGTCGCCAATAGCCGCAGGGTCGTTCACATCGCTCGTCTGCGCCAGCACGTTCATCGTCTGGAAAGGAAAGACTGAGATGAGAAGAACGAAGATGACGAGCGCGATTCCTACATCGGCCATGTGAAAAAAGATTCTTCTTTCCTTTATCAGAAGGAAGATTCCGACAAAGAGCAAGGCGGCGACAGAATGGAAGAACGTCATAGGATGGATGAACAGGTTCGCTGCCAGGAGCAAGCCGAGGAGATACGCGTAGATCGGCTTTCTGTTTCCGTCAAGATGCGATGAAGCATAGTGGTAGAAGCAGTATAAGATAAGAGGCAGGAAAGCGAAGCCGAATCTCTCAGGCCATTGCCCCCACATGAACACTAAGGCGTCCCGCAAGCTGAACCCGACGAGCGCCGCTGACACAAACCCAACCTCAAACCCATAGAGCGAGCGCATCAGGAAATACACGCCCAGGACAACAAGGGAGCAGAGGATGGCATTCAGGATGAAGATGGAAAGTTCAATATTCCCGCCGAACACAGCCGCCATCGCCAGCGCAGTGTGGAATGGCGGCGGATACCAGAGCGTGTGCTCCTTGAACTTGTTGTCATCGCCATAGCGCACGTCAATATAGTAAGGCAGCGTCGTGATACTTCGGTCAGAGGAAGTGGTGTATTCTGCCACCGCGTAATGCGACGCCGCGTCCACTTCCCCATACGGAAGCGGATTCTCCTGCAGGGGCAGCGTCCAGAACCATAAGATGGCCAGATAGAGTCCCGCTACAAGCAGCGCCTCGTGTTGTTTGGTGAGCCCCACGATACTGTTTTAAAGACGGCTCAATAAAAAGGTTGTGGTCGATACTATCATCGGGATGCTTTCAAAACATCATCAAAATTCTGGGATCTGAAAAAGAGCAATTTTTTCCCGGAAGTTTTCTGTTTCAGCAACCCCTTCTTTGCGAGCTGGAGTAAGTCCACACGCGCAGTCTGGTAAACCACACTAAATCTTTCCTTCATTTGATGGATATCCATGACCGTTTTAGGGTCATTGGCAAAATCAAGCAGGATAAGCGCTTGCCGCTCGTTGATGCCCGGAATCTGGATGAGGCTATAGAGTTCCTTCTTCTCCTCAGTCTTCTTGCGAATGTAGCTCATGAGGGCATCATGTGCTTTCTCTATCGATTCAATCTGGAATTTTATGAAATAGGTCACATCATTGGCATCCTGTTCTGCATAGAGGTAGGCGCGACTGTACTTCGCCGGAGAATCCTTAATGAACCTTGAAACAGCCATGAACTGGATGAGCCAATACCCTTGCGAAAGCAGATACCAGTAAAAGATAGAGCGCGCGGTTCTTCCATTTCCATCTTCAAAGGGGTGGAGATATCCCATAAGAAAATGGAGGATGCTTGCCTTGATGATGGGGTGGATATACGCTTTATGATCTGTCTTATTCGCGAATTCGCAGTAATTTTGGATCAATCCGGGGATCTTCTCATGAGATGGAGGGGTGTGGAAAATCTCTCCAGTTTCTTTGTCATACACCCGGACATCGTCGTTTTCCCTGAATCTGCCCTCCCACTCCATTTTATCGAGAGTTTCTTCCGTAATACGCGCATGAAGATCCTGAATGAATTTTGGGGTAAGCTGTTTCTCCTTTGATTCCACGATATACTTCATAGTCAGGTAATTATTCCAAATCATTTTCTCATCCGGATTCCTGGGCTTCCTATTTGTCTTCAGCATCTCCTTGGCGACGCTCCTGCTAGTAGCTGCACCCTCTAACTGGCTGGAGGCAATGGCTTCTTCCATGAGGGAGCTCAAGAGATAGGATTTTCGGTCTTCTTCTGGTACTATTGATTTTGTTACCAGCGGGCCGCCGCATTTCATGTCGAGCTCGTGGAGCTTTTTCTGGAGAAGGTTTGATGCTCGGATATTATAGCTAATCTTAAGTTTGGCATCCCTGAAAATGTCGAGCCTTGTTCGGGTGAAATGCCGGATCATTTTGATAATCCCCCACAAAGCATTCGGAGTCTTCCCTGCCGGCAGCGGTGCATGGCGGCGGAATTCGTCCCAGGAGAGGTATTTCTCATTGATTTCTTGAATAAAATCCTCTAATTCGTTAGGATGGGAGAGATAGTCCTTGTAATATTCAAACAGTTTTGGGTCGAGATGGGGTGGGGGTTCAGGAAGTTTCATGGAAACCAGAAAGAGGTGCGGATATTTAAAGGTTACTATTTTATACTAAAATGTATAAAAATTAGTAGTTTATAACGCTTAAAAATAAGAAGCCAAAAAAATAGTAAAATCTACTAAAAATGACTAAAATTAGTAGATACCGAAGTAGCTAAATCTTCCCCTTAACCAGCTCAAAAATTCTTTCCGGCGAAATCACCTGCAGGCACCTATTGTTCGTGCACGCGCTCTTCCGATGGTTGAACGCCGACACGCACGGGGAGCACGCGAAGTTCGATGTGACCGGAGTGCAATGCGGAGAAAGCGGACCATACAGCAACGGCGTCTCAGGCCCGAAGAGCACGATGCTCGGGATGTCCGTCAGCGAGGAGAAATGCGCTGGCCCGGAATCGTTGGAGATGAGCAGGGAGGAAATCTCGTACAGGTCGATCAGCTCCCGCAGCGTCGTCTGGCCTATGAAGTCGATGCACCTGTCGGAGTTCACATGCTGGCAGATGGCCTGCGCATCCGGCTTCTCGGAAGCGATGCCTGTAATCACAAGATACGTGTCTTTCAACGTCAGCAGCTTCTCGGCCAGCTTCTGGTAGTGCGCGAGCGGCCATCTGCGCAACGGCAGCAATTCGCTCGCGTTGGGATTCAGGATGATAATCTTGCTCTTCGATGTGATTGAAGTGTTAAGGCGCTGCAATTTCTTCAGCATCGCTTTCTTCTGCTCATCTGTTGAGTGGATTCTCCCACGGATTACCTCTTCTTTCTTGATCTCCCGCTTCAATAAAGGAAGCTCATAAGGATCAGCGGCCAGCGCATGAACAAGCGCAAGGAAACTTTGGCTGATGTGATAGTAGGGATTATACTGCACCTTATGCGTCAGGAAGTTGCCCCGGTACAGCCCTTCCATGTGGAACTTATAGAAGCCGGAGACAGCCTTGGCGCCGGAAAGGTAGGAGAGCAGCGCCGTGAACCGTGAGAACAGCTCCATGTCCACGACCGTATCAATCCTAAGCCGTCGGATCTGGAACAGGACTCTGAGCGTGTCCCACGCCATGACAAATAAATTTGAGCTCCTGATCGTCAAGATATTCTTGCGCGACACGACGTCGAGCATCCTGATGCTCTCGGCGTTGGACTCGAAGATGAGGAAGAACAGCTCGGCGCCGAACAGCTCCCTGGCTTTCTTCATGGCGCCGTAGCCGAGGATCGTGCTCCCCATCTCAGACAGCTCGATGAACAGGATTTTCCTGGGCCTGAAACCTTTTGGCAGGCGCCGGATGCCGAGCATGCGCTGGAGGGAGTTCAGGAGCGAGAGCAGGAAGCACAGCGGCCTCCCCACCCAAGCGTCGACCCGCCTCATCGTGTCCGGATGCATGCCGAAGACAAGTCGAGGCGCTTATTTAAAGGTTGCTTCCGACCGGAATTCTTGTTTAGTATCGAATTCAGTTAACACTTTTGGCCTGTATTTAAATAGCGACTTCGAGTCCTAAGCTCGGTGATTAGCATGGCATACCGGCTAAATGAAAAAAACGTAGGTGGATTGTTCGTCAATTAAAGGCGGGCAGGAGCCCGGGCACTGCTGCCCTCGCCCAGAAGGTCAGCAGAATTACCGTCTGGAAAATCTGGCAGGCATACCATCGCTATGGCGATGAAGGATTGAGGGACCACAAACCAGGGAGGCTCTTTGAGCCTCTCAATCCCAAGTTCTACACGAGAGTTGTCGACGAGTGGAAAAAACAAAGGTGCGGCGCGCGCAAGTTGCATGCGATTCTCAAGAACAAAGGATTTGGCGTGTCCTTGCGCAAGGTCAGCCAGGTCCTGAAGGCCGAAGGCCTCCAGAAGCCCAATCGCCGCAAGCAGAAGCCGAGGAAGTACAAGCGCTATGAGTGGCCGCTCCCCAACTTCATGTGGCACACGGACTGGCACACCATCAAGGCAACGAAACTCAGAGGGAAGGAGTTTATCTGCTACCTCGATGACTGCACACGCAGAGTCATGGCCTACGGTGTGTTTGACACGCCGACGACAAAAGCGTCTCTGCTGGTGCTTTACAAGGCCATCGCCAAGCACCTTGTTACGCCCTTCGAGCTCAACAGCGACCGGGGGTCGCAATTCATTCCCAGCAAGCATGACGAGAAGGGAGAGGCGAACAGCGTCTTCCAGGACGTGCTCAAGGAACTGGGAATCCTCTTTATCCCGTCGAGGAGAAGGCATCCGCAGACCAATGGGAAGCTCGAGAAGTTCCACGATATCCTTGACAAGGAGTTCGACGACCGCTTCGAAACCATTGATGCGTTCATCGAATGGTACAACAACGAGCGCGCCAGCGAGGCGCTCGATTACTCGACGCCAAAAGAGGCGTACAGGCGGCGCCTCTGATGTTAACCAATTTCGATGCAGTGTAAACCAATATCGATACTATAGGTTTTGTCGACGAGACAATTAGCCCTTGCATCGATTTCAGTTTACAAACTGCCCGTTCCGGAAAGGGGGTTCCTGGTGGCAGAAAATCGCCGAAAAATACCCCCGGCTATTTAAAGAAAAGTTCCATCGGAATGTTAACCAATTTCGGTACTATACAAGTATCTCGAAGTTTCACAAAACTTATATAGGGGGATACGCATACTTCATCCATACTTCGATGCGGGGGCGGAGTGGGGACATACCCAGATAACCTCTGCCCGGTATACTTCAACACGCACCCCGCATGCTACGTGAATGCGGGGCTTCTTTTCGCTATTATTTTATATAACTGGATTTCTTAGAGTAGGTATGAAGATCCTCCACATCGGGACCGGGGAAGCGGTTGACGAAGCGCTCGGCAACAACTGCCATCTTGTGCTTTCCAGAACCAAGCTTTTGCTGGACTGCGGCTACAACGCGGTCTCGCGCATCCTGCTCTATAATAATAGGCCGGACTTCATTGACGCGATCTTCATCTCGCATTTGCATGCTGATCATTTCTTCGGGCTGGCTCCCCTGCTGCTGAGATGGAACACGGATGGAAGAAGGAAGCCATTGGCTATTTTATCCGAAGAGAGGAATATCAAGAAGCTGAAGGAGAGCATTGAATCCGGGTATGCTGGGCTGTCAGCTCAATTTTCCTTTCCCATCAAATGGGCGGGCGTCAAAGCCGGCTCTGCCCTTGGCCTCAACGAGTTTCGGCTTTCTTTCGCGCCGACAGACCATCCTGCCTCGAATTTCGCGATACGGATTGAGGCGAATGGAAAAGCGTTGTGCTATTCTGGCGATGGCATGTTCACGGCTGAAACAGAGCTATTGTATGAGGGCGCTGATCTTGTCATCCATGAGGCCTTCAAGTACGGCCTCGCGCGGCCCGGGCATTGTTACATGACAGCGCTCATGGACATGGCGAAACGGCGCAAGGTGAAGAAGGTAATTTTTTGCCATATTGAAAGAAAAGAAAGGAAGAAGCTTATTGGCCTGAGACTGCCGAAGAGGTTCTCGATCGCGAAGGAAGGCGATTTTGTGATGATTTAGTGGCGTGCGGCGAAAACGACAAGAGGGAGAAGGCGGTGCCGGGCTACTCAGGGACATACTCACTGGCGTTCGTAGGTTCTTGGCTACGCCTGCGAACCAACCCCCGGCCACGGCACGCCACGAGTCGTTGGCGTGCGACGAGGTGCTCTGCACCGAGTAGGATTTTCGAAGAAGCCCGTCGCACGCCTCCTTCCTTATTCTTACATAAAACCTACAACTTCAGATGGATACGCGTTAATCTCTAGCGCTAACGCGGGAATCGAAGAATAAAGAAATGAAAAAGAAAGAGGGCATTGATCCTGCTTTACGACTTGGCTCCGAAGCCGACTCCTGCCAGCACCAGCCCGAGGACCAGGTGGAGGAAGTTGTCCGCCGTGTTGATTGCCAGGAGGCTGGCCATGAAGTCCGCTGCAACGAATCCGAGGACCGCCACCAGGATGTATACAACACCAAGCCACTTGTTGTAGGCCTGCGCATACTCGCCGCCCTTCGAGAATCCCGCCCAGAGGCCGATCAGGCCCGAAAGCAAGTGGACGACGTTGTGCGGGGCGTTCACGGCGAAGCCGAACAGGTTGTCGCCCATGAAGAAGCCCAGCAGGCCGACGAGGGTGAGCACTACGCCCACAACCTGCGCCAAAGTCTTCTGCACGTTTGCTGCCATGTTTTCACCTATTTCTTGAACATCGCATACAATACCCAGAGCGCCGACAAGCCGACCAAGATATAGACCAGCTTCACAACTACGGGCCAGGCGCCAAACACTTTCTCAACCAGGTTGAAGCTAAAGGCTCCGACCAGACCCCAGTTCAGGCCACCGATGATGACCAGCCACTGGGCTACTTGTTCAATGACGTTTTTCGCCATCAAATCACCTCTAAACGCCCCCATAGGGGAGTACCCTATATAAAGTTTGCCTCTGCCTTTATATGCGGATTGGGTATTTTATTGCTATATTGAAAATATTTAACGAAGGAAGACTTAAATAAACCCGATCATTCTCGAGGTTTTATGCCGGCACCTGTCTATGAAACGGTCCTAGCGAACGGGCTCACCCCTCAGGAGCTTAGAGCAAGAAGACTTCATCTATTACGTTCCCCTCAACCTTGAGCAGCTTCAACCTTAAAGAGTATTACGGAAAAGTTTAAATATCGCAGACCCCTAAGGAGGTTGCAAAAAAGAGGTGATCGGTTTTAATATTTGAATTACCGCAAAAAAATGTCAAAAAAGCTTATTTTTGAGGAAATGGGCGAACAGGAAAAAATCTTACTTCTCCACGCTTATGATTATTCAGTAGATAAGAATGGTTTTATACTGGACAAAACGGGGAGTAAAATTCGCTCTGAAGAAATTCCAGATGAGTACCTGACGGTAACTAATGCGGGCCTAGTATCCGGGTCACTAGGTTTGATTCATGCAACACCTTCCTCAATTTCAAACCTGATTAGGAAGCAAGAGGAAGACGGTGCCAATCCCGGTTGAGCAGATTCTTGAGAAAATTTCAGAAATGGGGATACTTGATACTCTGAAGTACCTAGTGTCATTAAAAATTGTTGATTTCGGAATCCAGGCCTACTCTACCCTCAAAGAGAAAATACATAGAAAATGGGAGTTGTATTATTATGCGATTGTTCCGAATAAGAAGGAAGCACTAATCCTTGAAGATCTCGGAAAACATCCAGACTATCAAACAGTTATTTCACTAATCCCTAAACATCGGTATAAGGACACCATCCGTACTGGGTTACTAATAAGAAGTTATATGATCAAGAATGACGAACAGAGTAAAGAACGCTGCAAAGAAATAAAATTAATGGTGGCCAGAAGACCAGATGGCACAACTTTAATGAAGATGATTCACTTAACAACTACCCCTTATTTTGGATTAGTTTTGAGGTATTTATCGCATCAAAAACAAAATGGCTACACGGAGAGACAGCTTTTAGAAGAGTTTGATAGCATAATAACTGAATGGGATGACGAACAGTATCTTCCTGTTAAGAGCAAATATACAATAACCCAGGTTAAAAGATTCTGTATGAAAAATATCATGGGATCGAGAAAAAAGTTCTTTTTGATAGGCATGAATGTGGCCGCTGAAAAAATTGAAGGAGCTATCACAGACTTGAAGAAGTTGGGTTCTTTCCGTAAGGGGGGATATGTTGTAACAACTAGTCGGGATGAAGACCCGTATGATCATAGCACAAAAGTTGAAGTTGTAGTTCGGAAGAAAAATCTACTGGATAAAGTTCTTGATGATGTCTGACCTAACAGCCCATCAACAGTCTCTCCGAAAGGCGCTAATCTCTGAATTCGCTACTTGAGAATTAAAAGAAAAGCCAATGTAGGAGTTCCCACATTGACCTTTCTTGGTTTGACAACCTCCCCGATACCCTCGTTCATAAAAAGCTTGTGCTTTTCGGACCCCACCCGGATAGAGAATGAGGTGCTGCGCGCGAGCGCGCACGACACCTATGTCGAGACGCTCTCGAATGCAGCGGACACGCTGCATCTCGGTCTCGACGATTGGACGCCGCAGGCCATGGAGGCGGAATACTCCCGCAAGACGGAGAAGAGCATCCGCAAGCTCCACCTCGGCTCCTGCGACGCTATCATCGACATCACCGAGGAAAACTTCTTTGGCCCGGTCAAGGGGCTGTGGCTCCATCCCTGGACGGGGGAAGCGGGCGTCACAGCCCACTTCAAGTTTCTCGTCTGCTCCATCAAATATCGCAATCGTAAATACCCGATTGCCGTGCGGATGCTCCGCATCGGCCCGAACATCGCGGAAGAAATAGGCGAGCTTCTCGCCTCCTGCAGGCGCGCAGGCCTGCGCCTGCGCGAAGTGCTTCTTGACCGGGGCTTCTACAGCGCGGATGTCATCCGGGAGATGCGCGAGCAGGAAGTATTTTACCTCATATTTGCGCCTAGTAGCATGACAATTTAGTTCCGTTATGTTTATATAGTAGCTTTTTCTATGGTTGAATACCATGAAACCAATACCCAT
>Ga0209541_10013689_pt1 | contig 12348 bp, 11 predicted proteins | sample RifCSPlowO2_01_FD_184027 | JGI IMG/M metagenome (GOLD analysis project Ga0209541, IMG submission 184027) | Groundwater microbial communities from Rifle, Colorado - Rifle CSP2_plank lowO2_0.1 (SPAdes) (version 2) | ecosystem: Environmental > Aquatic > Deep subsurface > Groundwater | place...
TGCATCGTATGCCTCTTCTACAACAAGATCTATAACTGCACGTATTTTTTTTGTTCTCGGATCTATTACTGGTATAAGTTCTTTTGCATTCTTTCCTGTCCATGGAAGAAATCTTGTACCAAGCCCAGCTGCTGGTATAACTGCTTTTTTTATCATATTCATCCCTTGTCTGAAATCTCTAAAATAGACTGCAATACAATTGGCAATTCTGTTATTCCGTCATCTCCACTGAAGTGTTTCATATTATGTTCTATGATTATCTTTGCGCCGAGTTTTTTTTCGAATATATCTGCATACTTCAATGGAACATAGGGATCATCATCAGAATGTATTGCAATTGTTTCTTTGCATTTTGACCTTATATTATTCCATATAATCGGTTCTGTAAAAAAACTATTTAATTCTTTATACCCTAAATTGTCTGAGAATCCTGCAACAAGAACAGATCCTCCAATAATGTCATTTATAGATTCAAAATATCTTAGTATAGCAATACAACCAAGACTATGACCTACAAAATAACAATCTTTATCCGGCATCCCGACTATCTTTGATAGATGATCTATCCAATTGCCCATTTTTGGATTATTTGTGTCTGGCATTGCTGGAACATTAACTGAGAAATTTTCTCTCTCCAACTCTTTTTTAAGCCATGGTTTCCATCCATTTTCTGGATGGCCTTCCCATCCATGAATAATAAACACTCTTTTATCTATTCTATTTTTAGTCAGTTTATCTTCGTTCATGTTTTTCATTCCCTAACACCATACTTCTTTCTCATGTATTCATTTATGTTATCAACTGCCTGCAACAGTTCAGTTTTATGATATTGTTTTGCCCAACTTACAAAGGCTTTTAGATCCTTTGGAAAGCATGTTCCACCAAATGCTTTTCCATGCACTATTCCGTATTTTCCTATTCTCTTATCCATACTCACTATTTCAGCGACCTTATTTGAATCTATGCCTGCTTCTCTGGCAATGAGAAACATTTCGTTCCAAAATGTTATTCTTGTAGAAAGGCAGCAGTTTGCTGCATACTTGATGAATTCTGCTGTCTTTAGATCAACCCTGAATATAGGAATATTAAATGGTTTGTAAAGTTGCTCTAACATATCCCCTGATTTTTTGTCATATTCCCCTATAACTACACGTTCTTCTGTTTCAGGCGTTCTCTTAAATGAATCATTACCTATCCAGCTGTTATGAATTTGGGTTAAGAATTCTGGATTCATACATAATCCTATATGTTCACCCACTTTTCTATTAGATGTTTTTTCTAGAATATTCTTTATCACTGTTTCTGTTGTACCAGGTATGACAGTGCTTTTTATTACAACTAAATGATATGATTGTTTGTTTTTCAGTTCGGCACCTATGTTTTCTATTGCTCTTTCTATGTACTCTAAGTTTATCTTGTCGTCTTTCTCTGGTGTAGGCACTGTTATAAATGATATGTCTGTATTTCCTACTGCATAGCTGATATTATCAGTTGCATCAAGGTCTTGTTCATTTAGTTCGGCTATCCTTTTTTTGTTTATATCAAAAAATATTACAGTATTATTTCTACATGCAAAGGTTCTCCCTATAAGTGTTCCTACCCATCCGCTTCCAATGACAGATATATTCATAACTACACTAAGAAAATAGTGCAACAACACTTAAAAATAGAATTATAGCTATAAACACCTATAACTCTAATATGATTGGTTTAAAAGTTTTTTCATAGACTATTTGATGTATATGTCAGATAATATAAAACAGGAGAATCAAATAAAGATAGATATTTCTATGAAATCTCTTAATAAGATATTGCCTATTATTGCTATAATAATTATAATCGCTCTGAGCATGTATATCAGGCTGTTTGGATTCTATGAACATGGTTGGCCATATCTCAGGAACATAGATTCGTTTTATTTCTGGAGGGAGATGGGTCAGATTGTTGACAATAATGGTGTTCTTCCGGTGCATGATGATCTAAGATTTGCTCCGGATGGATTTGAGAGAAATACCCCCTCGTTATATACATATATAGGAGCTTACTCGTACATGTTTTTCAGAATATTTATGCCAAACATGGAATTATGGCAATTCTTGGTATGGTTTCCTGTCCTGATAGCATCACTTATAGCAATACCTTCCTATTTCATAGGAAAATATCTTTTTGATAAGAAAGCAGGTGTATTCACAGCAATCTTTATGGTATTTGCCATACCATTTTTATCAAGGTCATTGGGCGGAGATCCTGACTCTGATGCAATAGTGATGCTGTTCTTGATATCATCAGTCGCTCTCTTCCTGGCTACTTATAAAAGTCTTGATAAAGATAAGATATTTGCCAAGAAGAATATAATATATTCAATCGCTACTGGTATTTTAATCGGATTGTTTGCATTAACATGGGTTGGTTATTGGTTTTCATTGTTTATAATTGCAGGATTTATAGTATTCAAATTCATATTTGATTTCATATTAACAAAGAAATATGATTCAATACATCTAAAACGGGTATGGAAAGAAAATAGGGCATTGATACTCTCGTTTGTCATAATATTAGCTGTCTTTTATCTATTGACTGTACCTATTTATGGACCTAGATTCTTTGCAAATCCATTGACATCTGTTATAGGATCTGTTGGGGAGACTGAGAAGATAAAGGGAGAGACTGAACAATTTCCAAATGTTTTCGTGTCAGTAGCGGAAATGCAGAGTGGAGGGGATATAAAAGATGTTGCAGTCAGGGCAAGCAGTGTTGATTTGGCTGCGCAGATAAGTGGTGTTCCTATAGCGTTGTTGGTTCTGATATCACCTTTTTTGCTCACGATACTGTGTTTTGTTTATCTGCTATATTCATATATCAGAAAGAGGGAGCACTTTGATACATTGTTGTTCATGTTTATCTGGTTTATAGGATTTTTGGTTGCGAGTGTGGTTGCTGTAAGATTTAGTGTCTTCCTTGCACCTGTATATGCGATATGCTCTGCCATATTGCTCGCAAAATTATGGAATATAGCTATAGAGGAGAAGAGAGAATGAGCGGAAAATTCATTGCTGTAATAATAGGAATTGTATTGGGATTGATGTTCTTTATACCAATAGATAAATTCTTGGTATTCGGTATAACACTGATTCTGCTGCTCATAGGACTATTTGTTCTATTCTACACTAAAAAGGTAAATAAATATGATGTATTTGCTGGTGTGCTAGGCTATTTCACAATAATGATTATATTATTATTTTATTTGGTTCCTGGTTATGCAATCTCTGCAGGACAAGGAACAGTTTTAAGCGAAAACTGGTGGGAGGCATTGAATTGGGTTAAGGGTAATACAGAAGAATGTGCTGTAATTGCAACATACTGGGATCCAGGGCATTTTATAGTCTCTGTTGCTGAGAGGCCTGTTGTGTTTGATGGAGCTGGTCAAAATGTTCTTTATACAAGACCTGTGAATACAACAGATGATGGATTAGTTCTAGATAGCCATGATAAAGGAATTGTACAGATAAAATTATACAAGGATGGAAATCTTACAACAGCCAGGATTAAGGATATTGGCATAACATTGTTTACAGATAATGAGACACTTGCATACAACTTGATGAAGGAGTATAAAAAGGATGGCTGTAATGAAATGTACTTCATAGCAAGTGCTGATCTAGTATACAAAAGCCAGTGGTGGACCTATTTCGCTACGTGGGATCCTATCAAAATCGATAAAAAGGGTACTATGTACAACTACATACCAATACAACTTGCTAGAAGAAAACCCTTGTTTTCATATAATACAGTTGGATACGAATATCCTGTGTCAGATAGACAATCTTTTGTCATATATGAACAAAATGGCACTTATAGAGGATTGTTTATGCAGGATAATCAATTCGTCAGAGTTAATAAAATAGTGTATCCTACACAATATGGTTATGTAAACTATGAAGAGCCTGACGCAGAGATAAAAGGTACGCTGTTCTTGGCGGATTCTAGCATGAATATGATATTTTTCTTTCCACCAGAACTTGAAAATTCAATGTTCACTAGAATGTTCTTCTACAATGGCCAAGGGTTAGAAAATTTTGAATATGTCAATACATGGGGGGGTGAATTCAAGTTATTCAAAATAAAATTCAACCAGATGCAGTAGGGGTGTTCTTCAGTGATACATATATCTTTTCCATTTGATTTACAATATTATTCCAATTAAAATATTTTGTAGTTCTTATCCCATTTTCTGACAATCTCTTTTGCAATGATGTATTTCTAAGAAGTTTAATGATAGTTTCTGATAATTTTCCCTCATCTATTAACAATGAGTTAGTAGGTGTGCAAAAATCATTATAGGCCGGGAGTTTTTTTGCTATCACAGGTGTGCCACATGCCATTGCTTCCATCAATACTATTCCGAATCCTTCCATGGAAGACATTGACACAAATGCCATTGCTGATTTAATTTCTTTGATTTTTTCTTCTTCTGAAAGATAACCAAAAAATCTTGCATTTATCCCGTTTGTTTTAGCCATCTTTTCCAGAGATTGCTTTTCATTTCCAGAGCCTATAATATGCAATTCTATGTCTGGAAATACTTTATTGACCTCACGCATTGCCATGATCAATTTATCAACATTCTTATAATTCACAAGTCTTCCAACATAAACAATGTGTTTTCCTTTCTTTGTTTTTATTTTGTTTATACTGTCAAAATCTATCCCGTTAGGGATGATATCTATTCTAGCACTGAACCCCAATCTCTTTATCTTTCGCTCTGATTCTTGTGATACAGTAATTATTCTGTTATAATAGAGCTTTGAACAGAACAATTCAAGAAATTTTCCCATATAATAAAATGGAAAATTGTAGTATTTTTTCCATTGATCCCAATAAAGGTCATGTATTGTCAGTACAAACGGCTTTTTCAGTATATATCTAAAAAATGAGAATATAGCTGCTATTTGATTGGCATGAATTATATCAAATCTCTTTAGTTTTCTTGCCAGGAATGGTGATTCTATAAAAAAAGTTATCAATGATAGTAATGATCTTTTTTTTAAAGAATTTCTATATCCAAATCTGTGGATATGAATATTTCTCAGAACTTCCTCAGAAGGACTGCCTTCTATGTTCAGCGTAAATACATGCACATCATGTTTTTTTGCCAGTCTTGCAGTTATCTCATAAAACTGTTTTTCAGCTCCACCTAATTGATATGGATAAAATAAGTCTGTTAATATTGCTATTTTCATAGAATTATATTTAGATTAGGGTTTTAATCTATATAGTACACTGCCTATATGCTAAGATATTAAAGCTTAGCAACATTTGATAGTTTGTATGACATATGTTTTCATAAGAAATGACGATGTTGGTGTTGATTCTGATCCTACTATACATCATAATAATAATTGTGACTATATACCTGATTCCTTAAAAGGTATTGTAAAGATTTGTATTGATAATAATATTCCTATCACACTTGGCATAATACCTGATAGACTGAATGAAAAAACATCCTTATGGATAAGAAATCTGATGAAAAAACATTCTAAAATAATAGAAATAGCTCAACATGGCTACAGACACATTGATCATGGATGTAAAGAATTCGGTTCATGCAGAAGTTATGATAAACAATATAATGATATTCTTAACGGTATGAATACGATTAAATATTTTTTGGGTACAACGCCTAAGATATTTATCCCTCCTCATAACAGATATAATGCTACTACAATATCGGTATTGAAAAATATTGGATTTAAAATACTTTCTGCTAAATATAGAAGAGGTTTTTTAAGAGGTGGTATAAATCTTATTGGTCATCTGGCAAAGAGAGATACTATATTAGATATTCCGGTTTCATACCATGAGAGAAATAGAGATATGAAGGAGATATCGATATCAATTGATTTGGCGTCATCATACACAAAAAAAGTTATGAAATCAGAAGAGGTTGTGTTGGATGAAGTAATGAATTACAGCAAGCATTGCAATATCATTGGGTTGATGATACATCACTGGATGTTTAAAAAAAGAGATTTAAAGACACTCCAGAACATAATATTGAAGCTTAAAAAACATTATGAATTCAAAAAAATCGGGCAATTAGTGATATGATGTCGTTATCAATATTAAATATGAAAATCAGAGATAGGAAAGCTTGTATAGGTGTTTTGGGTCTTGGTTATGTAGGTCTTCCATTAGCTCTTCTTTTTTCAAGAAGGTACAATGTGATTGGTTTTGATATAGACAAGGAGAAGATAAATATGCTTAAAAATAAGAAGTCATATTTAATAGACATTAATGATACTGACTTATCCGAACATAAAGATTTTTATCCTACATATAATGAGAAGGACCTGATTGATTGTGATTTTAAGATAATATGCGTCCCAACGCCATTAAGCAATGGGAAACCTGATATGTCATTTGTAACAAATGCTGCAGAAATAGTGTCTAAAAACATGAAGCAGGATCAGTTCATCATAATAGAAAGCACTGTGCATCCAATGGCAACTAAGGAAGAGATCCTTCCAATACTACTGGGGTCAGGTCTAAATATTGGTGAATTTGGTCTAGCCTTTTCTCCTGAGAGGATTGATCCATGCAATCAGAAATATAATATATATAATATTCCAAAGGTTGTTGGTGGAATGAATGAAGAATTTACAGATATTGCTGCAAAGTTGTATGAATCCGTAATCAATGCAGAAATAATAAAGGTTAGCAGCTGTGAAGTTGCTGAGGCTACAAAAATTCTTGAGAATACATTCAGACAAGTGAACATTGCTATGATAAATGAGCTTGCACTTTTATTTGAAAGAATGGGTATTGACATATGGGAAGTCATAAGAGCTGCATCCACAAAGCCTTTTGGTTTTATGCCATTTTATCCAGGACCTGGCATAGGAGGTCATTGTACACCTGTAGATCCTGTTTATCTGATGGAAAAGGCCAAGGAATATGATTTTGATACAAGATTCATCAATCTAAGTACAGAAATCAATGATTATATGAAAGTACATGTGATAGAACTTGTGAAGATTGCATTAGAATATAATAACAAGAAAATAAATAATTCTGTTGTAGCTGTTTTTGGATTAAGTTATAAGAAAAATATAAATGACACTAGAGAAGCTAGTGCGATAAAGATCCTTGAAAATCTAAAAAAAGGAGGGGCAGAGATAAAGGTTTATGACCCATTTGTTAAGATTATTAGAACTAGCTCAGGAGACTTTTTATCAGAGCGTACTCCGCAAGATGCTCTTGAAAATGCTGATTGTGCCGTATTTCTGGTTGATCATGATGTGTTTACAAACATAAAGATTAATGAAAAGGTTTCTATAATTGACTGCAAGAATATTTTTAATAGAGATAAAATTACTAACAGATACTACGGCATTGGAAAGATGATGAGATGAAAGGAGAAAAAATATTGATAACAGGTGGTATGGGGTTTCTTGGATCACATATGACTGATCATTTGATAAAGGACAATAAAATAATCTGTTTAGACGACACTTCCACAGGAAATATGAATAACATAAATAATTTTCTAAAAAATAAGAACTTCGTCCTCGTTAAAGGAAGCATAATGAACAAGAAAATTCTATATGATATCATGAAAGATGTTGATTATGTTTTTCATTATGCTGCTGTGGTTGGTGTAAAAAGAACTCTTGAACACCCACTGAAGGTTCTTAATGTTAATATAGAAGGTACAAGGAATGTTCTTGAAGCTGCATTGAAAAATAATGTAAAGAAGGTGATTAATATATCATCATCTGAAGTTTACGGCGAACCTGTAGAATTGCCTGAAAAAGAGGAAGACATTCTAAATGCTAAACTACCATATGCTGTTTCAAAGCATGTAGGTGAATTATATGGCAAAGCATACTATACGACATATGGGTTGAAAACTGTGTCATTAAGGTTTTTCAACGTATATGGACCTAAACAAATCTCAACTTCATATGGTTTTGTTATAGGAATATTCATAAAACAGGCACTTGAAAACAAACCCATAACTATTTATGGTGACGGGAAACAAACCAGGGATTTCACTTTCATAAAAGACAATATTACTGCCACAATACTATGTGCTGATAATAATTCTACTAATGGTGAGATTGTAAATATAGGAACAGGTAAAAGAACCACAATACTGCAGTTGGCAGAAATTATAAAAAAAATATGTAATTCTAGATCAACAATAAAATTTATTCCTGAAAGAAGGTTGGATATAGTTCATAGATGTGCTGATATAACCAGAATGAAGAAACTTATAGGATTTACCCCTAAATATTCTTTGGCGCAAGGTTTAAGAGAGACGATTGATTGGTACAAATCTCTTTAGAATGAACTGAATAATAATTCTAAATTTATAGCGAAACCAGTAAAGATTCTGGATATGATAATACTGATTTCATATATAGCAAAACAACAAATTATAATATTGATTACTTTGTTGTATTGCTATAAATCTTATTTAAAATAGTTCTTATTAATAAGGTATCTTAATGAAAGAAATATCTGTATTAATGACTAGCCTAAATGTTGATGATCTTTTACACAGGGCTATAAAATCAATTGCTGAGAATGATTTTCCTAAAGGTAAATATGAAGTGGTTGTGGTTCATGAACTTAATAACAAAGAGAAAAAAGAGGAGATAGAAAGGAGTGTGAAAAGATGGGGACTGGACGCAAAGATAATTAAAATTAAATCTACAAGACATATTGGATTTAATAGACGAAAATTAGTTGAATATTCAAAATACAAATATCTTCTTTTCACTGATGCTGATTGTGTTGTTCCTAGGAATTGGATAAAGACTATGTATAATAAAATAAGATCTACTAGTGATAGCGTTGGTGCTGTTGTTGGTTCTGTAAAGGTTCCAAAATCAACATTTATAGGAGATTGTATATCATCACTCGGTTTTCCTGGAGGCGCTTTTATTGGATTTGATAAGATGTTTTATCTTGACAAAAATGATTATACAAATCAGATAAGCACTGGAAATGTTATTCTAAAGAAAACAGCTGTTAAAAAGGTAGGAAGTTTTAGCATGGATTATATTTGCTTAGAGGACAAGGACATGGCTCTTAAATTAATAGAACATGGGTATAGAATAGAATTCTCAAGGGATTCATATGTTATGCATCCTGCAACAACATCATGGATAAGACTTATGAAGAGATTGTATATCAAAGGCTATGATTCATGCATACTATTGAAAAATCATGAGATTGGAAAGGATATGAGTGAAACAAGAATTAGATCAATAAATAACATTCTTTCCTATACTGGCTTTTCAATAAAATTGCCTTTTGTATTATTCTTCTTATTCACTGGATATATCTCTCAGATTATTGGTTACATTATTGCAAAACTTAAAAATTAGTTTTTGAACTTGAATGAAAGTGTGCAGCAACGGAAGCATGCTGGCATTACTTTATGTTTTTTTACAAGTTTTCTTATCCTTTGCGCATGATTATTGTTCCATAGTTCTAGTACTGGAGTTTTAAGAACATTTCCTATATTATATCCTAGACACATTTCAAGATCTCCTGATCCTCTTATGATTCCTGCATCCCATATTGTGTAGCATTTTGAAGAAGGTCCTGGAAGACTATGAGTATAATAATCATCTATAGAATCTATGAATGGTTTTATGAATACCATTGGATTTTTTGATTGTTTTGCTTTTTCTATAAATTTTTTTAGATTTATCAGCTGGTCTTTGCTTATTACATCTTCGTTACAGAGCATTCCTATTACATCAACATTTATACCCTGATCTTTGCAATATGTCTTATTTGCATCTGCAATATTATTATTGTAAAACGCTGGATGCTGAAATGATATACCGTCTACACCAAGCTCTTTAGCAAGATTCAGAAGATGATCCATGTCATTTATGCTCTTGCTATTGATAACTGCATTGATATTAACCTTTGGGAAGTGTTTTCCAAGCTTTCTTCTCTCTACAATAATCTCTTTTATGCCTTCAACAGCAGCAGCATATATTCCTTTTACTCCTCTATTTTTGTCATGCATTCTTGGAGGGCCATCTATTGATACTACTATAACTGAGATATCTGTATTCACCAAATCTCTAGCATATTTTTTAAGAAGCAAGCCGTTTGTGGTCATTGTTGATATTATTTTTTGTTCATCGAGATATTTTATTATTTCTATTATTTTTCTGTTTAATAGCGGTTCTCCACCTGTTAGGAATATAGATGGTTTGAAAAGACCAAATCCAGATACCAGTTTTCTTATGAAAGAGATATTAACTGTTTCTATGCTTGTGTTTTTTTGTTGTCTTTTCATTGATTCTGCGACAGGACACATATTACATCTAGCATTGCAATACTCAGAGGCATATAACTGAAGAAGTCTTGGCGGCAATATTGCATTGACTGGTCTTATATTCAAAGACCTGAAAAATGAATGGAATACTATCAAAAGAGCTGTTCTCGGATACTTTAGTGCAAGCAGCATTTCTTCTCTGATACGCAATGGCTTTCTTATATATTCTGTTTTTTTCATGATTTCATCCTTTTGTCTGATGAATCTCTGTTTCTTAATAAGAATATATAACCAATCACGGCTGGAAATATGGTTAGTGTTATCATCACAAGCCATGATATTAATAGTCCTGTGATTGCAGAGAATCCTATGATGGGTAGAATGTTTGTTCCTGTCCATTCCCTCAGTCCTACAGATGCTATTGTTATTGGAATCAGTTCTATGAACGTTATGATGACTGATATCAGAACAGCATCAAATACATTTGGTGATAATCCCAATGCCATTGCCATTATATATATCTGAAGAAGTGTTAAAACCCAAATGATAATTGAGAGTGTAAACACGACAAAAAGCGCAGTCTTGTCAAGCTGTTTTAGAAATATTTTCTTTTTCAGTCTATATATTCTATTCCTGAAAATATATACAAGAGCTATAGCTATTATGATAATCGGTATTATTACCATTACGTTTATTCCCACAAATCCAATCTGTATGTTCTTGAAATAGAAAATTGCCAAAAGTGCCATGAATATAAGTGCCATCATTTCAATGATCCTATCCATTATTACAGATGATACTGCTCTTAGAACACCCAATTCTGGCACATATTTTGCTCTGATAATATCTCCTATTCTTGAAGGAGTTAAAATTGAGAAGAATTTTGCTATGAAACTAATTTCTACTGACTTTTTTAGAGATATTTTATGTTTGAAAAACTTGTCAAGGACATATTTCCACCTCAATCCGAGTAGGAATATTATGAATAGTGTGTCAATGAATCCAATTATAAGAAATATCATAAAATTGTGGGTTATCTGTATCGATACGAGTGATGAAAAATCTATTGTGAATATCACATATAAAAATAATGCCATTCCTATCAATATTTTTAATGTGTTTACAAGCAACTTGTTGTCGCCAAGTTTTTTTAGTTGCATGTATATATTCTTTCCCTTATTAGAAATGCTAGACATTGATATACTCAACCCTCAAACTACCAGAAGTAAATTCATAGTCCTTATATTGAACTGGTTTATTGTTCAGTAATTCATTAATCTTTGATTCGTTAAATGATCCTCCTTTCTGAAAAATGAAGTATACTGGTTGGTTTCCTTGAGCAGTTTTTATAAAAGCTATCTGCTTAAGGCTATAATTATTATAGATGTGGTTTCTTATATCCTGATTTCCAAGCAGTTGATTAATTCCCCATTGATAGACAAAGAACCAAGAGAGATTCATTTCTTGTTCTGCTTTTATTATGTCTTCAACTTTATTGAATTCTATCAGTTTTCTCTTTGCATGCCATACAAGACCCCTATCCTGATGACCTGATTCAAATATTATTTCCTGAGGTTGGCTGTATTTATTGATATAATCTCCTGCTATATCAAGACCATAAAACTGTGTGTCAAACTGCCTTGTGGTGCTACCATATACAAAGAGCATGGTTGATATGAACAGAATTGATACTATAATATAAGAGAGATGTCTTAATTCTGTTTCTCCTACTCTAATTTTGATAATGTTGAAAAAGTCAAATATTTTTATGAAGAGATATAACATTGATATTATCACTAGTGGTGCATATGGCATCTGGTAATAACTATGACCCATCATTTGTGCTGGTGCAAATAGTGCATATATGAAATAGCTCAAGGCATATACTACTATAAATTTTTCGATATCTGTCCTTTTCTTCAGAAGATTGTATACTGCTAATACGACTCCTAATATTGTGAATATGACCCATGTTATTGAATAATTGTCTGATATCGCATAGTTGAAAACAGCTGACCAAAATTCTCCTGTTAACAGTT
>Ga0209541_10013691_pt1 | contig 12347 bp, 12 predicted proteins | sample RifCSPlowO2_01_FD_184027 | JGI IMG/M metagenome (GOLD analysis project Ga0209541, IMG submission 184027) | Groundwater microbial communities from Rifle, Colorado - Rifle CSP2_plank lowO2_0.1 (SPAdes) (version 2) | ecosystem: Environmental > Aquatic > Deep subsurface > Groundwater | place...
CTTAGATATTCACTTCTTATAACAAAACAATTTCAATTGCCTATTCAATCCAGAACTTCCCGTCGACGCAGAAATAGCAACTTGTTGTCCAGTATTATCTTAGTTTTATCTTTCTATTTTCTCCAGCAAAACATCTTTAATTGTTAGTTAAGAAACAATAATTCCTTCTCTTAAAGCATCTCTAACTATAGAAATTTTTTTCTTTAATGCATTGAATTCTTTGTTAGTGTAACATATAAAATCAACAGGCAAATCCAAATTCCAATAATCATATATTTCACCTGTTCTTTCAAAAAAGTTCTTCCCATCAAAATCATCTGAGACTATAATCAAATCAACATCATGTTCAAGATCATCTAACCTTATTTCTTTCTTTGCCCTACTTCCAAATAAAATTATCTTGCTTATTGAGTAATGTTTTTTAATATTCTCAATAAATTTTTTCAGTTCTCCAATTAAATTTTTTTCTTTACCCATTTTAATATTTCTTCAGCATAAATCAAGAATTCTTTGGCTAAGATACCTATACTATCAACTTTAGTAACATCAGGGTACCTAGTATATTGGTAGGCAGGATTTAGTTTTTTACAATAATTTAAAATGTTTATGGGAGCATCAACTTTTTTAGCAAGAATATTTAAATCATGTACTTTTAATAATTTTTTATGTTTTTTTATGTAAAGAGCTTTTAGTGCTTTCTCAACCGATTGCTGGAAGAAAAACACCCCGGCTTCTATTTCCCCGCCATTTAAATTATATTTTGCCGTCTCCAAATCTTTCTCAGCTTGTTTTAGCCATTCCTTTGTTTCGTCCATATATGATAAATGAGATAATTACTTATAAACTTATCCAAATATTCACCTCTTCCAGCAGAACAATTTCAATTGCCTCGGCTGATAATTAGTTGTAATATCAACTGAAATTGCAATCGCCCTCGCATAAACATCTTTATCTGGATAACTTGACAACGCACAAATATTTTGCAATTCGCATATCTTCGCTCTGCATTCTAAATATCCAAAATCTTTTGTTAATCTATCTTCAATTCTATCCCAAACTTCCGTCGGAAATTCTCCATCACCAGATCCTAAATTCAATGTTTCAGTTTCATCATGTGAAGAAATCTCTATTGGGGGAGTTGAATCCATAGCATTCAAAACTTTTAATCTCAAAGTATTATCCTGTTGTATCTCAGTTAAAATTCCCGTCTGAACATCATAAACTTTCTTAGACAAATTCTCTCCTCCAAGATAACCTTGATTTATTAAAATCAATAAAGTTCCAACTATAAGCAATATAGAAACAAACGCCTCGACAATTCTTATCCAACCTTTTTTATTTTCTAAGTAAACCATTTTATTACCAAACCTTTATAGTTAAAAAACCTGTCTCTACTTTGACTTTATAAGGAATATTGTCGTAACCAGTAACGTATTGAATAGGAATTTTTTCACTGAATACTTCTAAAGAATCAGGTATTTGAATATTATCCGGAGATATACTTTGACTTGTTCCACTGATATCTTCATAAGTAAAATCAAAAGTAAATTCATTTCCATCAGGAATATTATATTTTTCCTTCAATGCCAAATAACTATTAGAATCTTCTCTTTCACCTTTTAATCTGTTAGCTTCTTCCATAAATATTAATTGCTGAGTTCTCGAGGGGCCGATGGTGTATAAACTTGGATTATCCACACATATTGTTCCAGAAGGTGTAGTATATGAATTTGAAAATTTATCTGAATAATATATTCTAAAAAATCTGCCCTCACCAATCCAACTATTATCCCATTCAATTTTTATTTTATCTAAATCTAATGCATAATTAGGATTTTCACTATTCTCAATTATAACTTCACCTTCAGAATTCTTTTCAATCTCAAAAAAATCACAACTACCCGGAACGGGAACACCACCATCATCTAAATCCACCCCATCTATAATCTTCACACTCCCTGTAGTTAAATCAGATGACATATCCTCCACTAAAACTGTCTTAAGATGTTCAAGCACGAAATCTTTTTCGTTTTTTCTTTTATCTAATGGTTCGATTATTGTGAACATAAAAACTACAAATAAAATAAATATTGTAAAAGATAAAATAAAACCGACGTGAGAGCTACCTTTTTTATTTATTGAACTTCTCATTTTTTATACTTAAAATACATTATTATTAAAACAGCAGCAGCTGCAGTTTTCGTCGTGTCTGTTTGAAATAATACATTTGCTCCTTGAGAAATCAAGAATGAAATTAACATTAAGGCAAATGAATGCTTTACGCCTCCTTTTAAATTTCCTTCAGCTAACAATCCAATTGTTAATCCACTAAATAAACCTTGAATTAATAGTAAGTAAAGGAACGCATTTGAGAAATCTAACTCTCCTCCCCCCCCGATTCCACCAATACCTGTCAAACTACCTATGTCACTCCCTCCCCCGCCGGAAAGATTAGAATTATTAAGCAAAGGTAAAATCCTAAACTGCATTACTAAAATAATAACTAAGAACACAAAAAATATAATATAACCCTGAACAACTAAATTTGATATTGCACTTTTTCTTTCTTTCTTTAATTTATCTGAAAGTGTTACAGCTTCGGCAACTGCCTCTAAAATTTCTCCTATATTTCCTCCTGCTTTTTCTGCTTGTCCAATCAAAGTCAAACTTCTAGAAATTGGTTTATTTTTAACATCTCTTGAGAATATTTGCAAAGCAACACTAAAAGGTATTCCTAAAGAAATCTGATTCGCAAGTTTTTTTACATGTCTGCTCAAAACACCATAAGGCTTATCTTTAAGATTAATTACACTCTTACTAACGGGAGTTCCAGTCTTAACACTCTCAACCAAATTCCTTGAGAATTCAATAAACATCTGTTCTTTTTCCTCAGCTTCACGAGCGTCCTTAATAATCGTTACAACAAAGGGTATAATTCCTATGATAATGCTAATTCCCATCATAAACATAAATATTGGGCTTTGAAACCCAACAGAATCTGATAATATAATATAAACAATAGTTCCTATAAAAGCAATTATAGCTAATCCAATTCCAATCCAATATGATATTTTATTTTCCATTTAACTCCCAGGTTGTTTTAAATATAGATATGTAATAAAGAGGATATTTAATCCTGATACTCCCAGCACCATAATTAATGTAATTGACCCCGTTGTTAATCCCGTCAATCCAAGATTAGTTGTTTTTATCATCATTAATAATAACATTAAAATCATTGGAGCGGCGATTACAACACTAATATAAATATCCATAAATGTTTCAGCTGAACGAGTATATCTTTCTCTTTCTAATCTATAATCAAATAAAAGCGTCTTCGCCCTTTCATCAAAAAACTCTGCCATATCCCCACCAGATGTAATTGTCGTCGCTAAACTATTAAATACTTCAGATAATCTCTTACTTGATGTATTTGCAGCGCTTTCTCTCAACGCACTAACTAAATCATAACCATATATATGAACTTCATTTATTACTTTAGTAAATTCTCTAGAAACATGGGGAAATTCTTCCGTTGAAACAATAATCTCAAACATCTTGCTTGGTTCAATCTTACTTCCAGCAATAGCAGACATATTTATCATTACAAAAGGAAGTTCTTGTTCAATTTTATTACTTAAAGATTTCCTCTCCATTGAAGGATAAATATACATTAAAAAAAATGTAGCTCCAGGAATTGCAAATATAATCCAAAATACTTTTACAAATCTTAAAACTATATCTTCCTTAACCATAGATAAAAAAGGATAAAGAATAGTAACGTTAAAAAATAATAAAAATATCATCAAAAAAATTGAAAATACAAAAGAAATCATAGTTGTAAACAAAACAACTGAAATATAACTAACGGGTAGATAAGAAAGGTTTGCTTGAACTAAATCTTTTTTTAAAGACTTAAACATTGATTTATTATATAAGCTCAAAGACAATCCCCCAAAAGCAGCGTTGGAATATCTTATATATTCACTTGGTTTTCTTTCTTTAATTTTCACAAAAGTTTCTTTCCTATTCTTTAATCTTTTAATTACTTCCCTTTCTAATTTATCTCTATCTCTATCTATAATTCTAATTTTTTCTTGTAGAGGAAAATCTTTCTCAACGGTTTTCTGTGAAATAACCATTGGTTTAATTGGCTCCGGCATTTCCATATTTATCATATCTAACATTTCCGCAAATTTTGAGTTTTCTCCTCTAAGTTGTTCAACAAACTCTTCTCCATCAAAACCCTTATTAATATCAACCCCAATTTTTTCTACCAGTCTTTTCTCATCATAAATCTTACTCTTTAATTTTTTGAATAACTCTCCATCAACCATTATCCTAGAACCTCCGAAATTGTATGTTCAACCTTTTCTATATATGCTTTGATTCTTATAAAATTTTGAAAGTCATTTCTATTATATGAACTTTCTAATTTTTCCACAGAATCTTCTAATGCTCGCACTAATTGTAATAAAAAATCATATTGCTCTTTTCTCATATTAACCTCTATTTATAAATTAAAATAGAATTTAGCGTTATTAAATATTTTGTTTTAGATATTTTCTAAAACAATCACACAACCCCATAATGACTAAGAACTTCCTTTGGTTTTTTGTAATATTCATTAATTACATCCTGAACCGTTTTGAATTCAAACACTTTATTTTCATAAAGCTTGTAAATTAACTTAACTCTTGTTAGAAATTCCTCATCCAATTCTTGCATTGATAATCCATATCTCTTCGCAATTCTTTCAAAAATTCTACTTTGTTTCTTGAAATAAAATTGATTATCAGCAGGATTCCATACATAAGGCGTATTTGTAATTGCTATTCCTTCTGGACTAACATTTGTTATCTCAACAATTTCCCTAAGTTTTCTTGTTTCCTGTTTATTAACAATTGCATGAGTCATAATGCAAACACAATCCAATACATTCAACAACGTTGGAGATAATTCAATAGGAGGAGTTTCTAAACGCTTTATCACTGTATCAACACTATCTGCGTGAATTGTAGAAATAGACGAATGCCCTGACGCCATTCCCTGAAACAAAACATATGCTTCCTTACCTCTTACCTCTCCAACTATTACATAATCTGGATTCTGTCTAAAAGAACTTTTCAATAATGCGAACAAATCTATCTCCCCGGCTTTTTCTAAACCCGTTGCACTTCTAACAACACTTGGAAGCCAGTTTTCTCTAGGAAGATTTAATTCTCTTGTGTTATGAACAAATATATTGTTGCATAAAAATTTCTCATATTTTGGAATACTTAAATCAAAAACTTCTACCTCATCAGAACTAATTTTTCTCACGGATTTTACTTTGTCCCATAAAATATCATTATGTGATAAATCGTTGCACTCGCTTCCAGTTGGCGCGATTCTTTGCATATAGTTCCTTCCAATATTTTGCATCCCTAAAATATATCTTGACTGTAATTTTTCTAATGAGATCTCATTCAGTTCTTTAACCTTTGTAACACTCAATGGAATAACATCTGTTTTAGCATGATGGGCCTTGAAATTTAAATTAAATAATTTCTCATTTTTCCTTGCCTGTAAAAATCCTATTTCCTTAAATTTTTCAATATTCTCCGACGAAGAAATAGACATATTAATACACCCGTCTTTTCTATTAAAATCATTTATTCGTGAAATTATTCCAAATCTTAAAAACAATGTTTGTAATTCTTCTAACAATTCTATGCTTTGAGAAGCACACGAAACCTCAAACTTTTTCACAGTTCCATCAGCGCTGAAATAACCTCTTATAAAATCTTTTATTTGTTCATTAGATAAATTCAAAATAAATTCGGAAATCTTTTTTGTGTTAGAATATCCATCAAACCCTAAAATATTCTTCATAAATTTGTAGAAAATAGTGCTGTGTATTCTCATAGAAACCCCTCCATCACTCATCAATGAATATTTTAAATCCAGCCTTTTGGCAACCTCTTCAACAACTTTTCTGCATTCTTCGTCGGTATTTGAGACAATCACTGAATTTTTATTATAATTGTCATAACTTCCGTCGCCAAGCCATAACCCAAGATATTCTAAGAAATTTTTATCAATATCAAATATTACAGGTATTGACGAAATATTCTTGCTTTTGATTTTTAATTGTCTCAATTCTTCAGATGAAAAATCTTCATTCACTTTCAAGAAATCTTTAACCCTAATCAAATCATGATTCTTCCACCATCTAAACTTCTCTTTCTTTACCCCAAAATATTCTTTCCCATACTTATTCAAAATTCTTTTAATTGGTTCTCCTTGCAAAAAATCCTCCTTAAAAAAATTAAGATGATTCATTAAATTAATTCCTTTAATTCCTTTGCATTGTATTGGCAGCTCTCGTGGAACAGCAATAAATGAGCTCTCGTTTAACTCAGTTGGTTTTATGTCTTTTAACTCATTGTTTTCTCCAAGTGTAAACAATGAATGGTCTTGAGTTACTTTAATTCTTCTTCCTGTTGAAGTCAGAACTTCATAAATATCTTTCTCAACTTTATGTTTAATATAGTTAGAAGGTTTAATCCATTTTATTTTTCCTTTTTCATCTATTGTCATAACTTCCGCATCAATCTTTTTATCTACAAATTCTTTTATTGTAATATTTTTTATTTTTTCTTTTTCTTTAATTATAATTCTTGAATCTCCTGTTACACTATCTTCAATTGAAACAACTCTTGCTTCAGGAGGAATAAAAAAAGCAATCGCATTCAACAAAGTGGTTTTTCCCGACGCTGTTCCCCCCGTAATAAGTATATTCATTTTATATTGAATCAATAACCATAAGTAAGCAAGCATTTCCGGAGACAAAGTTCCAAATCCCAAAAGTTGGGGAGGAGTCCAAGGTGTCTTTGTAAACTTTCTTACAGTAAACGTAGGCCCCCTTGAAGTAATATCTTGAGTGTAAGTTGCATTAACTCTACTTCCATCGGGAAGACTACCATCTAAAATTGGAGAAGCGTAAGAAATATATTTCCCCGAACGCTGCGCAAGTTTTTCAACGAAACTCGTCAAAGCATCCATCTCTGTAAATAAAACATTTGTCTTTAGATTTCTATAAACTCTATGGACAATATAAATAGGCGTTTCCGCACCATTGCACTCAACATCTTCAACAAAATAATCTCTGAACAAAGGATCTACTTCATTAAAACCAACAAAATCCCTCGCTAAGTAATAAAATATTTTCCTATAGGATTCATAGGAAAGATTAATTCCCAACTCAATTAGAAGTAATTTAAACATCTTGTCAATATAATCCATTATAGATTCCTGATCCTTTTTAACTATAACATCAAAATTTATCAAATCCCTCATCGCATTTCTTATCGTTCTCATATATGAAAGTTCTCCTTGGTTCAATTCCGGTTCTTCAACTTCATATATAACTTCGGATATCTTTGGATCCCAATGAATATGCGCAAAAGCGAAAGGAGAAATCAAACTATATCTTATGTTAATTTTCGTTTTATCTTTCTGTTTTTTCAAAGGCGGAATAGGCGGATTAAAATCAATCTGAACTCTTTGATAACTTTCTATTCCAACACCTGCTTTTTTTCCAAACATCTTTTATTAAGGTTTATTTACGTTTTAAATATTTCTAATTGTTAAGTTCTATCAACAACTTATTTTTTATCTACTTTTTTAATAATTAATAACCCAATTTCTACATCATCAGGATTTTTACATTAAACCCTTCTTTTACGAAGAAATCCAAGCTTGAGCAGGATTTCGTAGGTATTAATTTCATTTTTTCTTTTATGATTACGCGAGTTTAAAGTTTAATTGTGGACGGATATCTTGTTTATCACATAAATTATCTGATGGGTTACAATATTCAATCATATATGAAAGCGGATCAATATCTACACAATCATCAGAACCATCAACTGGGTCTATTGCACATGGATCCGGCACACTTGGGATTATACTTTCAGGCACATCCTGCCCCAAGTTAGACACTTTCAATTTATACGGCGTCGACGCTTTTGGGATATTTAATTCAGAATTTCCAGGTGTTTGTAAAATATATTTCTCTTTATAATCAAGAGTTATTGTAACAATATGGAACTTTCCAACCTTTACCGTCCTCATAATTACATTTCCAAACTTTACATCCACACCTGGTTCTGTGTACGCCGACTTACTGTCCTTTAAAGTATAAATTATATTTCCACTAGTGGGACTTACTATCTCAGTCGGATTTACAACCATCTCTCCTTTTTTTAATCCAAACAGCGGAGCTCTAACATTTCCTGCGCCCCCACGAACAGCTTCGTCAATTTCAGAATTAATAAATTCCATAATCTCAATAGTCCTTTCAATTGTCGCTTTGTCCTGTATCTCCTGAATTTTTGGCCTAACAACCGCAAGCACCGTCGCAATCATAACCAATGCTATAAGAGTATAAGTCACAGTTTCAACCCAAATTTGTCCTCTTTTTTTGCCTTTCATTTCATCCTCTTTAATATAAATATTTAGAAGACTGAATTTAAATAGTTAATGTTTTACTATGGAAAATCATTAAGTTGCTCTTGTATTAATCTCAAGAATCTTATCACTCACTGCACATGCCTGTCCATTTATTACTGGATAAATCTGAATTGATTTAGGCGCTTTATCATTATCGATAAACAATGATTCTTGCGTTAATTGATTTACACTGTAGTAATATATTTCATAAGTTAATCCTTCATTTTCCCCAGGCAATTCTAGTGCATCATTATAACTACCTACATCATACATTTTTGCATATTCATAATTCTTATTACCATCAACTTCAATTGTTTTAGTTTCAATAGTCCCGGAAACATCTTTTGATATTACAATAAATAATTTATCTATTCTAACATCACCTAAATCAACTCCAACATATAATGCAACATCATTAACAGCAGGATTAGTATCCAACAAAAAAGTATTCTTTCCATTCAAACTAACCTTCCCAATTATATCCGTTCCGCAATTTTCGCTTTGAGTTTGCCTTTGGTCAATTATTGTCTTAGCAATTGTATAAACAATTCCAGAAGCAACTACCGTTAGTAAAACTAAAATCAAAACTGCAACAACCGTTGATAAACCCCTTTTTCTAAACATGATAATAGTTAATTTTCAAACTTTATAAGATTATTTATTTAATTTAATCCGTATTTTTCCGGATGAAATACTGCGTCGTATTCCTGTTCTGTGATGAAACCATATTCTAAAAGCAAATCAATTTTTTTCTTATAGGCAGGGTCATAAAATGGATTTTCAGAGGTGTCGTCAATTAATCTAAATTTATTAAAAAATCCCGGATCAACAATAATCTTTTCTCTATAGGTGGCGATGTCTTCCAGAATATCATTAGAACCATAAGGACTAACAAATCCTCCATAAGGCATATCATTAAAACCACTTTCAAAATTATACAGTCCTTCTCTTTCATATAATTCCTTATGTTTAAGCAAGTCCTCATCCCTATAATCCCATCCAGAAAAGTAATTTGATTTAACCTCATTATAACTTATAGGTAAAGTATCCATCCATTTTTCATCAACTACACTTTCTGAAAGCGGATATACAATTCCTTTATAGGTTGAGAAATGAATTCCATGTCCTGCTTCATGAATTATAGTATTAAATATTTCATCATTGTTCAAATTTGATGTAGAGATTGTCAAAGTTTTTGTTAGGCCACTATAGTATCCAGAGAAAGCATTTGAAGGATAAACAGCAACTTTTGTAACTCCATTATATGCCATCTCCGGATTTTGTTCATAAACATCAATTAAGGTTCTAATTATCTCAGGATTATTAATTCCCTCAACAATAGATAATTTTTTACCCGTGATCCTTTCAAAGTTTTCAATATTGGGATAATTATATCTCAAATCCGTGGATGCCTCCTTTTTATAAATTGAATTTGCATATCTTTCATCAGTAAATCCATATTGTTCACCATTAGGAACTATCGCAATTCCTTTAAAATTAGAAACAATATAACTCTCATCTCTATAACCCTTATTAGAATTGGGATTTTTAATTAACAATTCAATAGGACTTGTGGAAGACTCTTCAACATTCTCAGAAAAAAGTGTCCCTTTACTGACTAAGACTTTTTCACCATTCTTAGAGATTGATTTACCATTTTCATTTATTCTAAAATCTCCTTCAACAATTAATTCGGGAATTTTTCCAACATCATCTCTATTCCGCAAATCGAATAATAAATTATCAGAGTCTATCTCAAATAAATCATTACTATCTATTTTGGCCCATTGATTTCCCTCACTAAATTTAACCTTAAAACCACCTTTTCCCCTTAATCTATTCTTTTCGGGAAGAATCCAATTATCAAAATTTCTTGAGGAGTCAATAGAATTTGCTATAAGCAAATCACTTCCATGTTTAGTTGTCATAGACAACCTATCTTTTTCTCCAACCGTATTCTCCCCCAACAAATATCCCTCTTTAACAATTGAAACCTCTCCCATAGGATTTATAGAATTTCCAAAACCACTTACACCTAAATCATCAACCCAAAAGTTAGTTCCCCTTACATTATTTCCTTCAATGAAAACTCTCCTACCTTTATCATTACCCAAAGTTATCTCATGTCCATTAGTAAAACTTGATTTCCCCTCGCTGTCTGTAACTTTATCATATAAATTAATTTTATCATATTCTTTACCATATAAATTAATAACCCCATCTTGATATCTCACATTCATATCTTTCTTCACATCAATCTTCTTATCATTAAAAACAAAAGAAGTATCTTCACTCGCAGTCAAATCGGCGTTAGTAATCATTCCTTTTTCATCTAATTTAATAAACGCTTTATTATTCAACCCATTAGGTTTTATATTCTTAAATTCATCTCCATTTAATTTTAAATAACCCTCCGTTTTATTAAATGTAATAAAACTATTCCCTCCCTCTCTACTAAACTCAACATTTTTTCCTTTAACTGCATCCGCTTCAAATTCAGGATTTACCAAATTTCCAAATGATTGTTCCTCGTCAGAAAGTTTTATTGTGCCAGATTCAATTACTCCTTCATTAGATACTTTAATATTATTAATGATAGCATTACCCTGATCTACAAATCCTTTCAATTGATTCATCGTTGAGATTGCATTATATAATTCGGGATTATTTTTTTTAATAGCTTCTAATGTAGCCGTCTTTAGTAATCCGACAACTTTTCCCTCAACACACGCTACAGGAGTAGAAGCACATACGAGCTCAGACATTATAGTTCCTATATTCGCATTATCTAAAGTAAATCCACTACTTTGTGCAAAAATAATATTAACAAATAATAAACTAATAAATAATAAACTAATAAATAATATATAAATTAAATTCTTATTCATAATATCGCAAACCTCCATTCATAAGGTCCTTCATTTAATTTATATTTCTCATCGATAATTGTAATAATTGTAGAATCTCCATAATCATACATATCAAAATCAACATCATATTCTTCACTTACACCATATAAACAACTCAAACAAATACTATCAAGATGTCTTTGTTGCTCCGAAATAAACTCCTCAGAAATAGAATAGTAATCATCTAATCTAACATCAAAATCTAAATTAAAGTTCTCTATATTATAAGTTGATTCTCCTTTAATAACAGAAATTGGATAATTAAGTTTAATATTTACTTTATCATCTAAAATTGTAGTTTCAACTCTATTAATATCATGAGTTATTCCATCATAATCTTTTCTTAAATCTTTAAAATTTAATATACAATAAGATAATTCTTCCCTAACAATCAAACTAATTTCATTTTCTATAAACTCTTTAGTTGGAATTAATTTTCTATTATACTTCAGATAATAAGGAATATTTTCAACAGATTCAATATCTTCATTAAGAAACGCATACCCTCCTTTAGTCCCAACATCTATTAAAGCGTTATTTCCCGTTTCTTCCAAACAATCTAAAACAAAATCATTAATTGGAACAATATTTTTATTAATAACCTCCCTACCTATTCCAGATTTTGACAATACAAAAAACAAAATTCCCCCCACAACAATAATTACTGCAATTATTATAAATATTGTAACTTGTCCCCTTTTATTCATTACTAATCTAAGAAAAAGAAATTTATAAAATTATGTTGTACAATACTGCCCACTTACACAATCAGGAATACCACTTATCTCATCACTCGGAGCACACTGTTCGTTACTTATTATCGGCGAAATTCTTATAGAATCCGGTTTATTATCTGGCAATGGAAGTAAACTTCCAACGACAAAATAAGATTGCCCAACATTTTTTTTAAGATTTAAATTATCAGTTCCACTAGGAGAACTG
>Ga0209541_10013696_pt1 | contig 12346 bp, 13 predicted proteins | sample RifCSPlowO2_01_FD_184027 | JGI IMG/M metagenome (GOLD analysis project Ga0209541, IMG submission 184027) | Groundwater microbial communities from Rifle, Colorado - Rifle CSP2_plank lowO2_0.1 (SPAdes) (version 2) | ecosystem: Environmental > Aquatic > Deep subsurface > Groundwater | place...
GGAACGTGGTATCATACAAAAAATCCCCATCTTGTGGACGGGGGAAGTAATGGAGATATCGAGAAAAATTAATATGCTAGAAGTTGCATTTCACTAGAGAATTTACGAATGAGCCTGTTCCTTAATTGTATCATAATAATAAATCATTGTCAATAGCTAATAACCCATTTTAGTGCTGTGGGTTATTTGTTGTTCTCTTTTTTGTAAATGTGATATAATAAATATACAATTTAAAATTACAAATTTAAAATTTAAAAACAATTTATAATTAGAAATTTAAAAATGGATTATGATCTTGAAGAAAGAACTGCAAAATTTAGCGAAGCGGTGATCGATTTTGTTAGAACATTAAAACAAAATTCAGTTAATTTACCACTAATTAGTCAAGTTATAAAATCTGCTACAAGCATAGGTGCTAATTATTGTGAGGCAAATAATGCCAGCTCAAAAAGCGACTTTCGGAATAAAATATTTATATGTAAAAAAGAGGCAAGTGAAACTAAATATTGGTTTAGAATAATTGCCAGGGCAAATGAGGATAAAAAAGATATTTGTAAAATACTTTGGAAAGAGGCGAGTGAATTAACGATGATTTTTTCTAAAATTACCACCTCTTCCGCGAAATAGAGATTTTTTAAATCAACCTCCGTCCTGCGGGACTACGGGAGTCCCTGCGGGTCCAGAGTGTTTTGAAATTGTTTTTAAATTTTAAATTTGTAATTTTGAATTAAAAAAATATGTTAAAAATTAAATATTTTAAATTATTTTTCTTTGTAGTTGTTTTGGCTTTGTTAACCAGTAGCGGTGTTTTGGCTTACGAAATACAATATCCTGATTTTGGATTTGGGGGCGGACAGGGGTTCACTTTTGATTTGCCTTTATATATAAATTATATATTTCAGTTTTTAATAATGACGGTTGGAACAATTGGAATTATTTTGATAGCTGTTTCTGGTTTTAAAGTATTGTTATCTTTTGGCAGTCCGGAAAAATTGGGACAAGCTTGGGGAAATATCCGTAGTATTATTTTGGGGATATTATTGTTAATGACTTCTTTTATAATTTTAAAAACCATAAATTACGAGTTAGTAAATCCAACAATAACTGTTCTACCGCCAAATACGGGAATTTATTTAAGGAATCAAGGCCCCAATGGATATAAATATAGACCAGCTCCAAAAACAATAAGAAACATAAATAATGCAGGATTACCACTTCCGATAGAGCTTTACTATTACTGTGCCAATCAAAATACTAAGAATCTTTTAGTATGGGCATTTAAAGCATTCAATAACACTGTAACTCCAGGACCGCCAGATATCCAAAATCAAACTACATTTATTTTAGAATGTAATAACCCTCTAGGATTGGACGGATATAATTCCTATAGCATTGCCACAGAAGTTCCTGGAGTATATTTTTATGCAACAAATAATTGTTCGGGGTTTAGCTCTGTAGCTTATTTAGCAAATAAAGAAATAGGATATGCCTATAAAGGTTCTGGAATAAAATCAATGAGAATTGTAAATGGTATTAATTTGGATGAAAGATATGGAGTTATTTTAAATAATGCTCCTAGTGGTGATGGAGAATGCAGTGAACCAATTGTAAGAGCGCCTTCGGGACCAGGTTGTTTTACTACTGCTGAATTTCCTGCTTTTTCTCCTTCAACTTCTGCAAAAGAACTTAACCCAAGATATGTCTATGTTATGAATTATGATGTAAACGCTGTGCCTCCGCTATTACCTCTTCCATCTCCAATCATTGATCAAAATGGGGTTGATTTTCAAAGTGATAATCTTTTTGCCAGATTTTGGCAATCGGGTAGTCCTGTTACGGGTTATGATATAGGACCAATGATGTTGTATAAAAAAAATAATCCAGCTGGCTATCATGAAATAGGAAACATTGATAAATTAATACGAGATTCCTATATTGGTGGAATAAATAAAGGTATAACATCTACGGGTTCTCTACCAAGATATGGGGAATGTTGTACTGCAGATAGTGATCCTGCAGATGAGGGGTGTTGTCTTAACGCCATTAGTAATCCCAATAATCCCAATAGTCCACCTCAGTGCTTGGAGAAAATAATAGATCCTGATAATGTTTGTTTTAATAGTTTAGAAATTAATGGAAGTTATTATGTGGCAATTTATGCTCAGAATCAAAACACCGGAAGAAAAACTTGTAAAATTTTCACAGCCAGAGAAAATAGTATGTCGAGTCTTTTAGGTCCTGGTAGAACTTTTTATAAAGCTGCTATTATTCCAAGATACGGAAATTAAAATTATTTTCATTGTAAAAAGATAATAAAAAATGGCTCTAACAGGAGTCATTTTTTAATTGGAGATAGATAATCACACAACTCTCCGACCCCCATAATTTAAACATTCAAGGATTTCGCGATTTAAGATGTCTAAATTTTTTTACAACTTTTCTAAAATTTTTAGTTCTAGTAAATCTTTATCTGTGTCATAAATTGCAAAAGTTGGCTAGGAGTGCGGGATTAAAACAGAATCAATTTAGCGGAGAGAATTCAGGCAAGATTCAAGGCGTGAGGAAGAGATACGATGCTTTACGCATCGTTCTCGACGAGCAACGAAGAAGCTTGCCTGAATTCTCTCCGCCCACAGGGAAGCTAAAAAATGGCTGATTTCTTCGTTACTCCTCCTCAATGTGCCTATTGTGGCACGAGTTTCGTTGTCGCGCCTTGAAATCATCTCATTTTTTAGATTCTAAACTTGATTCTGTTTTAATCCCGCACTCCCAAATCTTTGCCCAGCTAGTTCTCCGGGATTTACCAATCTGCAATTTTTAATTTTTTCTTCCCACGGTTTATGGGTGTGTCCGTAAAAAACTAAATCATATTTTTGAGATTCGGCCTGTCTTTTGGCAATATCGGGATAGTGATTAAAAAAAATCTTTTTACTCCCCAATTCAAGTTCCATTGTTTCTGGTAAATCTAGTTCAAAATCACTATTGCCTTTAACAAATTTTATTTCCTTGTCCGTAGAAACTTTAGTGGAGGCGGAGTCGTTAAAATTTTTTATTGCTTCATCTATTAAATCTTTATTGCAAATATCTCCACAGTGTAAAATCAAGTGGATTTTTTCTTTGTTTAAATAATCAATAACTTTACTAAAATTTTTTATATTATCGTGAGTATCAGAAACTATCGCAATTTTCATACTTAATTAGTGCCTTTTATGCAATCATTAAAAATATTAATTTGATTGTTATATTCAGTTATGATATTTTTTGTTTCTTTGCCTAATAAATTGTATTCGTTTACTAATTTATTGTATTCATTTATTAACTTGTTATAATTTTCAGATCTTGGATTTGCGTTATCAACTTCAAATTTTTTTAAATCAATTTGATAAGATAATTGGTCTAATCTATTTTTATTAACCTCTATCTTATTTTTTAAATTTTGATATGGTTCTATACAACTGGAAAGTGGTAAGCCAAACTCTTGAACTCCAATCCAGACGGTTTCTCCTTTATAAATTCCTTTTATAATTGCTACACCAATTTCAGTAAATCTATTATTTAAAATATTAGCCCTATGTCCGGGACTATCCATCCATTTTTGGACCAACTCTTTTTCGTCTAAAAAATTACCCAATATTAAATTTTCACCAGTTATAATATAGTCATATCCATAATTTCTAACTAATCTGCCTGGGTCAACACCAGAAGGAGAGGTGTGTTCAAAGTATTGGTTTAAAAACATATCCTCTGCTTTAGCCTTTGCTGAAGCATTCAATTTTGAGTTTTCAATAAGAGGAACTAGTAAATCATTATTGTACCTTTGAATATTGGTATGGGCTATTATTTTTTCTTTCGTAAAAACTGCCTCGTTTGGCTTTCCACCTATTTTAAGTGGCGATGAAGTAAAAATTTCTTTTTTCACTTCTTTTAAGATATTATCCAAATCATTTTTTTCAAAATCTTGAATTCCTTTTGAAGTATTATTATAGAAATTTAAAATATTGTTTTGGTAATAAAATCCAAAACTCAAAATTAAGACTAAAATTACCAATAGTGAAATTAATGATTTTCTCATATGAATTTTTTTATATTTTCAAAATCTTTAAACATTTCTGATTTTAAACTGTTCTGGTATAGGGCCACAGCTGGGTGATATAGAGGGATAAAATTAATCTCTCCGTAAGAAGTTTTTATTTTAAAGATTTTTCCGTGGATTTGGCTAATACTTTTTAGTTCTGCTACTAATCCAAATTTATCCATTACATAAGCCATAGAATATCTGCCTAAGGTGGCGATTACTTTTGGCTTAATTATTTCAATTTGTCTGTCTAAAAATGGACCATAAATTTTTATTTCTTCAGGATTTGGGTCCCTGTTATCTGGCGGTCTGTCTTTTACAATATTGGTGATGTAAACATCTTCTCTTTTTAGTCCAATTGATTCTATAAGTTCAGTTAAAACTCTGCCCGATGTGCCACAAAATGGTTTACCTGTTTCGGCTTCATTTTTTCCCGGCGCTTCGCCCACAAACATTATTTGAGCCCCGTGATTTCCTTCGCCTATAACCGGAAATTTTTTGTTTTCAATTCTAAACTTATAAAGCGGAGATTCTTTTAAATTTATCACTTCTTCTTTTATTTGAAGTAAAAGTTTGTCCCTTGTATCGTTTTTCATTTTATAAATAGTACAATTTCATAGAATTATACTATGTGATTTTGTTGCGATTACAACTCAAATCATCTTTATTTACCAGATTTAGTTCGATTGTCTTCCTTGCACAACATCTGACAATTTTTTGAAATGGTTTTTCCACCCTCATGCCAAGGTTTTATATGATCTGCTTCCATTTCTTCTATTCCAAAATGTTTTTTACATTTTTTGCAGATACCTTTTTGTTTTTCGTATGCTTCTCTTTTTTGTTTATCTGTAAATGCTCTAATATTCAAGAATGTTTCATTTCTAGTTAAAACATACTCATAAATACCGGATTTTTTCGTTACATCTTCGTCTTGCATTAACGCTTTGATTTCGGCTTCTAGTTTGCTGGGGTTCAGTTTTTTGTCTTTAAATTTATTATACAGTTCGCCCCACTCTACGCTATTCATTTCTCGGCGATAATTCGTAAAAATCGAGTGCACCCAAACAATCACATTTTGGAAATATTCCCACAGCTCATCGGCGTTTTTGTCATGTTGGTGTTGGGCCATATAATTTCCTATCCTTTCATTATTAATCCACGAAAGAGCAGTTTCCAAATATTCTTGTCGGATTGGCGAACCGCTAACTAACTGCCCACCATCGTTTGCCAACAAATAAGCTGCACAGTTTGTTTTGCTGAATTTCAATTTAGCATCGCTTAACCAAGTCCCCGTATAAACTGCATTAAGAATTTCTTGATTCGTCAGTTTTTCACCGGCGATGTTGATAATGGTAAACCAATCTATTCTTTCTTTGTCTGTACCCTCGCAAAAATAAATCATTAGCTCATAATCCAAAATTTTGTTTTGCTCCTCTTTAGTCAAATTATGGAAAAATCGATCATTGAGTGAAAAGTCGCCATTTACATATTGCCCAATACTAATAGTACGCTGTTGTCCGTCCAAAACCTCAAAATTACCTTGATCTGTTTTAACCCAATACATCACATTGAGCGGAAAGCCATTTTTGACTGTTTCGAGCACGGCATCTCTCTGTTTGCCAGTATAAACAAACTCCCGTTGGTACTTTGGTCGAATATCAAGTTTACCACCATAAGCGACAACGCCTTCTTCGGCGCTATCTTTGTAGCCGACAATCACTTCGCGGATTGTAATTTTATGTAGATCAATTTTCATATTATTTTTTTAATCTTTTTTGATTATGCTTTTCTAATTCTTCTCTAACTTTTTTCTCCATTTCTAAATGAGAAACATTGCCGGCATTTTGCAAAATTTCCTTCTCGTTTAAAACTAAAAAATTATCCAATTTATAAATCCAATCTTTCATATACATTACTCTTTGCTCCACGCTTTGCAATTCAGCAAAAGATAAAAATTGTTCCACTAACAAATTTAATCTTTTTAATTCTAATTCTTCCAAATAATTTTTCGCGATTTGCGCTTGTTCACGCGTGATAATTTTGCTTTTCCAATTTGTCAGTCCCATATTTTCTTTTTGGCTGTTAATTCTTGCGGAAACAATTTCTGCCGCAGTTAATCCTGTAATGGCATAATGAAATTTGTTTTGCACAGTAGAGTAAAACAATTTAGCATAATCTGTCTTGTGATTGTAATCAGCACTGGTAGCAAAAACATCTTTGACCTTTTGGTAAAAATTAGCTTCTGAAGTCCTGATACTTCTAATCCTCTCTTCCCATTCTTCAAAATATGTTTTTTTCACTCTGCCTTCTGCCAATCGTTGATCATCCATAACAAAACCTTTGACAATGTATTCTTTTAATTTCTGCGTAGCCCAAATTCTAAATTGTGTGCCTCTCAAAGAATTTATGCGGTATCCTATAGAAATGATGGCATCCAAATTATATATTTTAACCAGCCGTTTAACCTCTCTCTTGCCTTCTTTTTGAACTACTAAGTAATCCTTAGTAGTTGCTTTTTCAATTAATTCAGTGCTTTCAAAGACATTTTTGAGGTGGAAAATGATGTTTTCCACAGAACAATCAAAAAGCTCGGCCATTTGTTTTTGTGAAAGCCAGACGGTCTCGCCTTTCATCTGCACCTCAATCTTGGTCTCCCCATCTTCGGTGTTGTAAATTATGATTTGATTATTTTTATCTTGATCGTTCATAAGATTATTTTGTAATTTCTTTAAGATCAATTTTCATATATTTTTTACCTTTTTACTTTAAATAAATATTTTGACCTTATTTTCCGAGTTATCCACAGTTCATTGCTTTTTAATATTTTGTATGATATATTGAAAGTGTAGGAGAAATCCTACTAATCACGCGGTCCCGCCAAAAGCGGGATTTTCGCTTTTTATATACTCCCTTTTGCCGGTATAAAACTTGCCAAAATCAATATATTTATCCTTTACTTGATGCAATTCCCCTGCAACTTTTCCCCGCACACCGACTACACCGATATGTTTGCCTTTTACTTTCAGTCGTTCCAATGGAGCATGCATATCTGAATCACCTGAAAAAAGCATAACTGCTGTCAACTTGTCCGTATCGTCTAGCATATCCATTGCCATTTCAACGTCAAAATTACATTTTGGCTCTTCAATAGAAATGCCCGATTTTTGCAATTCACTTATCAATTCATGAATTTTACCTTTTACTCCGCCATCAAACAGTGTGAGTGTTTTACGCTGAAAAAACATTCCTTCCTGAATGGTTTTAGGAATAAATTTCATTGATTTTGTACGTAAAATAGTGCCTGTCTTTTTAATTCTGTTATGAAATGCTTCCGAATTTTGCAAATCCCTTTCATTTTTTCCGTAATATACTTTAACCTCTTTGATATTTTGAAAAGTGAATAATTGACCTATCATATCCTCGATCCTAAATTTCCAACCCAACTCATCCTGCCAATGAAACATATTAGTCAAATCAAGATATGCAAAAATTGAAGTCTCGTTTTTAATCCACTCTAAATAATCCTCGCGAATCATAAACTTATTTAAAATGTTTTGTGGAATTTCCATAACTTAAAACTTAATCTCTCTGATTTTTTATTTTTTTACTTTCTTGTTTTTAATTAATAAGCGACGAAATAACATCTTACCGTCGATAGTAAAATCCTTATCACCATTCTTTCCTGTATACCTATCCAATCCGATAATTTCAAATTGATCGGGATTATGATTATCAAGAAAAGTTATAGGTACGCCCATTACTCCGTCATAGTTCATGGGAATTTCAGCCTTATAGTTAACATTTATTGCATCGTAAGTATCATATTTAGAATATTCAACTGGAGAATATTTTTTATATAACGTTACAAATTCGTGACGCTTAGCTACATCAAGATTAGTATACCAATTAACGCTTCCCATACTAAAATACTTCACGCCATTTACAATTTTTTTTCTTGACTCTGTTGGTATATCGTAATCCATTGGGACTTGAAACCACTTTGTGCCACCATTATCATAACCAAGCCATACTTTGTTTTCTTTTATTAAAGGAAAAAATTCTTTATAAATAACTGCGCCCTGCTGACCCAATATCAAAAACTTCTTGTCATATTTCATAAGCTGTGCGACATACTCACGAAATAGCGAAAATGGCGGGTTAGTTACCACAATATCTGCTTGTTTGAGAAGCTCAACACACTCCTCACTGCGAAAATCTCCGTTACCCTTAAGCGAGGTGGCGATGTTGGCGTCGTTTTTCAAAAGCCATTTCACATCAGTAAGCCCCACTGCTCCGTCTGTGTCGGTGTCAGACACTTTATTGAGCTCGATCTTAAATGGCTCTTTGCCTTTCGGTTTTAAACCTTTGACTTCAAAGAGTGGCAACTGTCCTCCGGCAATTGGTGATTTTGTATAACTGGTGGTGATTAACTTTTTGAGGCCAAGCATGTTAAAATTGGCGGCAAAATATTTAAAAAAATTGCTTTCAAAAGGATCATCACAATTACAATAAACAACTTTGCCCCGAAACTGTTCTTTGTAGTGCTTTAGTTCTTTTTCAATATCAACAAGCTGAGTATAAAACTCATCTTTCTTCGCCTTACTTGCCTTGTGTAAGTTTTTATTTGAAGATTTCTTTTCCATAAATTTATTTCTTTTCCATATTATTTTTATGTTCTTCTGTATTTAATATACCGCACTTCTTAAACTTTTTATTTGAACCGCATGGACAAGGATTATTTCTGCCGATTTCTCTGGCCTTTTTAATGATTTTTTTAAAATCCATATTTTAAAAATTATTTACCGTGGCAGTGCTTATATTTTATTGGTCTACCATCAGAATGTTTTGATCCACAATAGCAATGGTCATTACGACCAATATGAGTATTTTGTATTTGTTTAGAATTTAGAGTTTCGGATTTAGGATTTGAAGTGCTAATTCCGGCTCGTAAAATGTTGTCGGCAATTTCAAAGTCCATTTCATCTAGCAGTTGTTGAAACATTCTTCGTCCCTCATTTTTGTATTCAATTAAGGGGTCTTTTCCTCCATAAGCTCTTAACCGAACTGAATCTCTCATATGCTCCATATTAGATAAATGTTCTTGCCACAGAGTATCTAAAACTTTTAAAGATACAAATTTTACAACATTATTAAAATTTTCTTCTCCTAATTCCTGTTTCTTTTTTTCTAATTCTTCAGTTTTTTCTGCATTGCTTAATATATTATTTGGACTTTCAAGAAACGCCTTGCGTTTTTTGTATACTATTTCTCTATGTTTGTTCATAACATCATCATACTCTAATAGATGGTGACGGGCATCAAAATTAAAACCTTCAATTTTAGCTTGGGCTGATTCTAATGATCCAGAAATCATTTTGGCCTGAATGGGTTCATCTTCGGGAACATTTAACACTGTCATTAATCCTTTTATCTTATCTCCGCCAAAAATTCTCATTAAGTCATCTTCTAATGAAACAAAAAATTGGGAGGAGCCCGGGTCACCCTGTCTGCCCGCTCTACCTCTTAATTGGTTATCAATTCGTCTAGCATCATGGCGTTCGGTACCGATAACATGTAATCCTCCTAATTCTTTAACTTTTTGAGCTTCTTCTTTGCTTACTGGATTACCACCCAAAATTATATCAACGCCACGACCAGCCATGTTAGTGGCAATAGTAACAGCTCCTTGGCGTCCGGCTTGGGCAATAATTTCTCCCTCTCGTTCATGGTTTTTGGCGTTTAGGATTTGATGGGGGATTCCTTCAACTTCCAATAGTTTTCCTAAAAATTCATTTTTTTCAACAGATTTGGTGCCAACTAAAACTGGTTGACCTTTTTCATATAGTTCTTTAATTTCTTGTACTACCATTTTAAATTTTCCGGCTTCGGTTTTGTAAATTTTGTCCTCTAAATCTTTTCTAATGGTTGGTTTATTGGTTGGGATTACACGGACATCTAATTTGTAAACTTTGTCTAATTCTTCAGCTGAAGTTAAGGCAGTTCCTGTCATGCCAGAAATTTTTTTATAAAGGCGGAAGTAGTTTTGAAAAGTAATAGTGGCATAAGTTACTGATTCTGCTTGGATTTTTACATTTTCTTTAGCTTCAACTGCTTGGTGTAATCCAGCCGACCAGCGTCTGCCCGGTAACATTCTGCCGGTGAACTCATCAATAATTATAATTTCTCCATTTTTTACTACATAATCGCGGTCTAATAAAAACAAAGTTTTGGCGCGCAAGGCTGATTCTAAATAATGAGTTACCGAAATATTATTTTCTAACCAGGGATCGTAGCCTAAATTTTTTACAATTTTTTCTTGGCCAACTTCTGTGAAATTTACTGTTTTTAGTTTTTCATCAATTGTATAATCTGTGTCTTTTTGTAAGGGTGCTACAACTTTAGTGAACTCGCGATATTTGTTTGTTGCTTCTTCTGCGGGTCCAGAAATTATTAAAGGTACACGGGCTTCGTCAATTAAAATAGAGTCAACTTCGTCCACAATGCAAAAATTATGACCGCGTCCTACTTGGTCAGCTAAGTTATAAACCATATTATCTCTTAAGTAATCAAAGCCAAATTCATGGTTGGTTCCATAGGTGATATCGGCCAAATAAGCTTCTTTTTTTGAAACTGGCTTTAGGTAATTTTCAACCAACTTAAACCCTCCCATTAAATCTCTAGTTTTATCCTCGTTTTCAATTTTTAATTTTACATTGTCATTTTGATTTTTGATTTTTGCATTTTGAATTTCTTGTTTATAATTTTCATCATAAATATAACCTCCTTCATGGGTAATACAACTTACTGTTAATCCTAGGGCATTATAAATTTGTCCCATCCAAACCATATCTCTTTTTGCCAAGTAGTCGTTAACTGTTATAATATGGACTCCCTTACCAGTTAGTGCATTTAAATAAGTCGGTAGGGTGGCGGTTAAGGTTTTTCCTTCACCAGTTCTCATTTCGGCAACACTGCCTTTATGGAGTACCATTCCACCAATTAATTGGACGTCAAAATGGCGCTGATTTAGCGTCCTTTTTCCAGCTTCCCTCGCTAATGCAAAAGCCTCATTCAATAAATCATCCAAAGGCTCTCCTTGGAGAAAACGCTCTTTAAGATCCTTAGTTTTTTCTTTTAATCCTTCACTTGATAATTTTTGGATTTCTGGTTCAAGAGCGTTTATCTTTTTGATTGAGGGCTCTAAGTTTTTTATAAACTTTTGATTTGTATCACCAAAAACTTTAGTAAAAATATTCATAGTTAAAGTTTATATGAAAAGATGTTATTTGTAAAATAAAGGCCCAACATTTCTGTTGGGCCTTACCAAGATGATATTTTTTTAAAATCAAACATAAACACCAGGCAGAGTATCGTCAATGTATGTTCCGCGAGGGGTAGGTCCATTTTGCGCAGATTTTGATAAATGCTTACTTTTTAAATCCGCCATTTGTGCCCATCTATTTAAACAGGGAATACCCTTGAAATGAAATTGTCTTTCTAATTTTGGTTCATAAGAATCCTCGCTTTTTGCAGGTTGATCAAGGAACAGCCAATTCAGTCTTTCGTGTTCTGAATTTGCAGTTTCACCACATCCACAATCACATTTTAGGATTTTAGTTTCCAAGGTATTTCTCCTTATCAAAGGTTGGGTCTAAAAGAACAAACTATCTATATTTTATCAGTTTTACATCATATATCCAATTTAAATACCTTGAGATAGTTGAATAGATTTTCTATATTTTCTTCTGGGCAGGTCAACTATTTTTGTTTTGAGTTTTCTAATCTCCCTTTCTAACTCTTTTTTAACCTCGGTGATTGTTTTTAATAAATTTTCGCCGTGAGATTTAGCCACTAAATTCTTTCTCGGCATAACTATTTTGACTTCGGTTTTAAAAATATCTCCTTTTTTGTGATGCAGGGTTTCTTTGCCAACATAAACGAAGGTATCAAAAGAGACATTTTCATCTGTTTTAAATTTGTTTAAGAACTTTTTTAAACTACCTATTTTATGATTTATAACACTTTTTAGCTTTTCATCAATTTCTAAATTTTTTGCCTTAATGATGATATTCATTAACTTTTAGATGAGTTTATATTTTCAGTATAATCTGAAAAATTTCACCCATCTTTATTTCATTATAAGCTAAATTCAGCCTTAAGCAATATAAAGTATTGTATAATACAGAAGGACCCTCAAATGACTTACTGTTTCTAACACAGAAGGACCCTGAAATTGGGTGTTGAAAAGCTGAGAAAAGGTGGCAGAGTTGA
>Ga0209541_10013697_pt1 | contig 12345 bp, 11 predicted proteins | sample RifCSPlowO2_01_FD_184027 | JGI IMG/M metagenome (GOLD analysis project Ga0209541, IMG submission 184027) | Groundwater microbial communities from Rifle, Colorado - Rifle CSP2_plank lowO2_0.1 (SPAdes) (version 2) | ecosystem: Environmental > Aquatic > Deep subsurface > Groundwater | place...
TGAAGTTAAGGCAGTAGTTCGAAAAGACCATGTTTCGCGTGAAACGATAGACTATTATAGACCCGAGGATAATGTGCACCCATGGAAACTAAAAAGACTTTCTAGGACAATTCAGACATATTTACTAAGTAAAAAGGTTCCTGACGATAAAGAATGGCAAGTAGACATCATGGCTGTCTTTTTGGATATGGATAAAAGACAAGCCCGAGTTCGCATGACGGAGAATGTGATAATATAGTTTTTGTTTATTTAAATATATGCTAATATGCTTTTTGTATTGAGTTGATGGATCGTTGATATTATTCGGGGCGTAGTATACCGGTAGTACGTCTGTTTTGGGAACAGATAGACTGGGTTCGATTCCCAGCGCCCCGACAATAAAAAGCCTAGCTTGGCTTTTTATAAGGGTGAGCAAGTAAACTGCTTTACTTGCGACTGGGAAGCGAACAGCGGAGCTATATTTTTTTAGCAGGAAAAATGAGCGAGCTGGTGCCCAGACCAAAATTTTTGACGAAAAATTTTGAGTCGAGGGAGATACTCCCAGCGCCCCGACAACTAGAGCAAAGCGGGTTTACCCGCCGGAGCTTTAGCGGAGGCGGGATTAGTTTAATGGTAAAACGTCAGTTTTCCAAACTGAGGTTGGGAGTTCGATTCTCCCATCCCGCACAGCAGTAAGGGATAGAGAGCAAACTGCTTTGCTCTTGTGGGAGAATCGAAAGACTTTTCCATACAAAGCGAAGCTTTGGCGGAAAAGTACCCGGCTATGTAGTAGCCGATTCTCCCATCCCGCACAAATTTTATGGGACAAGAAAAAATAAATTTAAATCTTGGATATGGTTTTAAAAATGATAGAGACTTTTCTTTGATTGAAAAAAATTTAGGACAGAAATTTGACAAAGAAGATCTGGATAATATTGATGGTTTGCTTAAGGGGGATAGAAGCATTATTATTGAGCATTTTCATAACTTTTTTAGTTTGAATGAAAATAATACTTTAAGGGAAATAGAATTATCGTTAGAGAGAGGTTTACCAGATGAAGAGACAAAAAAAATTTATCAAATATTTTATACATTTTTAAAAAAATACGGCTGGAGTATTTGTATGAATATAGAGTCTTTTGTGGAAGAATATAAAAACAAGGATAGTGTGTTATAGGTATATATGTTTATTAGTTTGCTTTAGAAAATTTATTAATGTACAGGTTAAATATATATGGGATTTGCAGATGTGCCACCAAAAGTACCAATCAAAGGTGCAAAAAATAATCTTGAAAAAGATAGTACCCCTAAAATACTTTCTAGTATTTCTGATTTTTCTACTAAAAACACCAGAGATTTTAAAAAAAAGTTTTATAGCATAAATGGTTTAATTGATTATCTGACGGTAGGAGAAGATGGATATTTGTTGTCAGATGAACTGAAGTCTATTAAATCTCATGATCAAGTTTATGCATGGCTTCAAACCCGGATCGAATCTAAAAATGAATTCGATAATTATTTTCTATATGAATTTGCAAAAATCGTAAAGGAGAAAAATGGTTACGTTTACAATCAAAACCAAGAAGTTCACAGATTTGAGATTACCAGCGGAGTATTTGCAGATCATTTGTCTGGGTCAATTCGAGTTTCAAACCCAAGTTCATACAAAATGATAGATGAATTGTTTTCTAAGCGCGAGGGGATGAAGAAAAATAAAGAATTATGGAGAGACTCAGAAAAAAGTCGTGAGCTTATGAGTAGGTATATGGATATTGATTACTCACTGGAGCATGTGATTACTCATGCTAAAATCCTAAATATTGAAGATCTTGCGCTCGCACATTCGACACCAGAAGACAAAGCTGATTTCGAATATTTTCTTCTATTTGAGGAAGAGCCGGTACGAAATATTATAGAAAAAAATTTTGGAATAAAGCTCCAAGAACTTTCTTTGCCAGAGCAATTTCGTTTTTTTCAGTATATAAAGAAACATACCGTTGGAGAAATGAAATCTGTTGAAAAATTTGCAAATAAATTTAAATCATCAGGAGTCAAGACTTTTCTTTCCATTGAACACGGAGGCAAAGAGATGGGGGACAAGATAGTTGAGCTTGGAGAAAAACTTCCAAAAGAGGTAGCTGAAAAACTTTTTGCAAAATACGGTTCCATGATAAATACCACCACATCAGCCAAGGAAACACTCGAGAAACTTTTACCAAAGGAGCAGTATGAAGCCTCTCGCGCACGACTTGCACAAATACAGGATTCTCTCATGAATCGGGCGAAAAATTTGTTGATAAAATATCATGACGAGCCAAATGTGAGCGAAATAGAAATGATGGATGCACTCGATAGATACAATGAAGAAATCGTACTTTTTGCTGAGACATATAAATCATTTGCTGAAAGTGGAGAAAAATTGAACATTGAAGACATGTCTGATACGCATATTTGCGTCCTTTCACCTGAAGAACGGAAGCAAAAAGTAGATGAGCTTTGGATAATAAATAAAGAAAATAGAAAATTTATTACTGACCCTGAAGAAATGAAAAAGAGGGAAGAGAGGTTCAGGCAAACGCTTGAAAATCCAAAAGTTTCATTTTATGATTTGGAATACAAAAACAAGGTTGCAGGATTTTGTTCTTTTGAATTGCAATCAGACGGGACAATACTCGCGGAGTCGCTCAATGTTGAAAGTGAAATCAAGAGATCAAAGATCGGCGGAGACTTTTTCAAAACTCTTGTCGAGAAAATGAGCAAGGAAAATACTATCGTCGGCTACGTGCATGAAGGTAATGCCGGCACTTTGCCGTACTACGAACGCATCGGATTCAAAGTATCTCAAGTAGAAAAAGACGGAAAGCCTTGGTACAAAATTACTTTTCCAAAACAGGGCCGATCGGAGTAGCATCTTTCCACGTCAGTTCAAAAAGAATTCGGTGCATTTCATAAATTGATTTGTCTTCAATGATAACCCCGATCGTTCTCTCGGGGTCGAGCGTGATATAGCTGACTTTGCCGTCATATATTTGCATAACAGTTGCGGAAGTGAAGTTTTCCGCAATGACTCTTCGTTCGGTGATTGCAGGGTCATCTTTTTTGGTAAGTTCTCTGATGTACGGATTATCTTTCGAGATAAGCCGTTTTTTTATATTTAATTTTTTTCGAGTAGGCATATATTCTTCGTTCAGCTTTGGGTAAAGTTTATTTACCGCTTCATTATCAGCAAAAGAAAGAATTTCAGTTTTTGAATTCAAAGAATCAAAAGTCACTTTCTTTATTCCATCAAATCCCTCAAAAAACTGCACATTTGGTTTACCTGACAGCAGATTGAACTTTGATCCAAGCGAACCTATGGCGTACTCGAGTGTTTGCTTGGTCAGTGCGAGCGATTTAGCTTTTTGTTCGACGATATTCATGAGCTGAGATGGGTGTTCAGGGGAGAATGTCGCAACCGTACCGTCACCGCCCTTTTTTGATACGAGCCCCATTGCTTCCATTTGTTCCAAAACTTTATAAATAAGACCGCGTTTGATGCCGGTCCAGCTTGCAAGAGCGCTGGCCTTTTGCGGTCCACGCTCTATTAGGGCTTTATAGACAGAAGCTTGCTCCTCTGACAAACCAGCTTGGATTAAGATATTTTCTTCATTCATAGAATATATACTAACATATTCATATTTGTCATGCAAATATGACAATATATAAAAAGCAAATACCTTTATTTATAAGGGTATTTTTTATATATATTTGTATTTAATCACATGGTATTGACATTATGTCAAATAACTGCTATACTATCCTCGAAGTTAAGTTCATTGCCAGGAGATACCTAACGACTGATGTTTACTTGAATGGTCAGGGGAGCCGAAAATCCCCGGAAATCCCGCAAGGGACAGAGGAGAGAGTAAACGTAGAGAGCAGTCGTCAGAATATCTGTTTGCACCGCAGGCGTGAAAAGTGGCTAAGCCGCAAACCGATGCCAAAGATCACAACAACCTGCACACAGTATCGTAATGATATCTGCTGGAAGTAAAAGTTTAACCCGCTTTTGTTTCCAGAAATATCTTTAGGATCTCTGAGGAGAGAGAATAAAGAGACCCACCCATAGTAGCGTTGCTACAAATATGGCGGGCAAGAAAATCCCACTTGTGAAGGAATCTTTCAATCGAAACTAACCTACCGAGAAATTGAAAGGAGTTTGTTTACTCAATTGATCCCACTACGCATAAAGCTACGCGGGACAGGGGAGTGAAACAAAACAGGTGGTTGAACTTTGAAAATAAAATATTCTGGAAGTCATTTTCGAAAGAAATGGTTTTTAGATATGGCCGATGAGTGAAAATTCGTCGGATAAAATAAATTTAGGTATGATGTCACCTAAGCATAACACATCTCTGCGATCCGCAGGTTAGGATAAAACTAGGTTTATGGAATACAAACTCGGTTCTGATGAAGAGGTGAGAGATAGATATAATTCTCACTTTCATCAGGAAGTACTTCAGGTTCTCCCCGAAGTGCTAGAAAAGATAAAAAGCAGAGGGAGAACATTTATCATTGAGGAGATCGATTTAGGTCAAGTCATTGGTAAATCAAACTGTGTTGTTACAAGGCCTAATGACACAATCGTGTACGCAAAAAGGCCAAAACGCTGGGGTTATACTCGGTTTGTCAAAAACAGACAGCCAGAGCAAAGCTCTAGCGTAGCCGTCATTCTAAAAAAAGCAGAGGATGGTGATTTTTTCATTATAATCACTGCTTTTATTGGAAAAATTGCGGAACCAGAACCATGGGATCGCAATGCGACTACAATAAGTCGCGAATTTTGGAATACTCACGCACTTGTGTGGGGGTGTGAAGAAATAATTTTGGGCACTGAAATAAGCCATTGTCCATGGTGATTGAAATGTCATTCCAACTGACGTTAAAGAGTGGACGCGAAAACCGAACAAGCGAGATGTGGGTAGGTATTTTCTATTTCTAATCTCTAAAAATTTTAGAGAAATGGAAGCAAAAAAAGTTCAACTTTGGGCTATGATAAATGGCTCATCGATAAACTTTTCTGTAAAAGTAAAAGTCATGAAAACTTTTACAAGAGAAATTGAAGGTGAGTTGTGGGAAAAAACCTCCGAAGTGGAAGAGGTCCATACCTACCAGATATCATATCTTGGAAAGGGTTTCTGGCGACGGTTTTTCCCAAAGGGTAATCACCCTGTAAGAAAAAATGTTTCTGTGGAGAATATTCAGAAGGCGCTTGACAGTGCAACTGAATTTATTCTCTACAAAAATCAAAATGACTCAGATGTCATTTTGCGGGAAGATTTTGAACAGATGGTAGCATCTGTTTTTAAATCTTAATACAGAAAAAGTATGAATAAGATTCGGAGTGGAGATAATATCAAGAGCTTGGCAACAGAACTCTAGAGCCAGAACTGAAAGGGGCTTGATACCGAGTAGGAAAAAGAAAAACAAAACTGAGTCAATGAAAGTTGACTCGTGGTGATCCGCACCAATAAGATAGCGGGGAGGCGCTAGTGCCAAGGTTGCAATAATCGTGACCAAGAGCAGCTCAAGCTTCATCTCAAAACAAAACTGCCAAGGAGGGCAGGCAAGATGAGAAATATTAAAGAAATCCTTGACCGTGAATTTATTTTTACGGATGAGGTGTCCCGAATGCTCGAATTGAGCTTCGGGGCTCAAAAAAATGTGATCATTTTCGGACCCGGCGGCCACGCCAAGTCCGAGATGATCAAGGCCGTCATCCACGGCCTCGGTTTGGAAGCCGAAACCTTTTTTCAATTTTTTGGAGAAGGAATGGATGAATCAAGACTTTTCGGTGGTCTTGATTTTAGAAAACTGGAGGACGAAAAGGTGCTCCAGTACCACCCCGAAAATTCTTTCTTAAACAGCAAGGTTGCTGTTTTTGAAGAATTATTTGACGCTCCCGCGAGCGTCTTGCTTGCACTGAAAGATACCTTGACTGCGCGGGAGTTAAGGAATGGTGCGCAGCGTTTTAAAATGCGCACCGAGGTCATCATTTGTCTCACAAATAAAATGCCGAGTGAGATAAGTGAATTGGGCCCGGCAGCCCATGCTCTCATCGAGCGTTTTCCATTGCAGTACAATTTGCAGTGGAAGGATTATTCTCCAAAGAGCTATATTCAGCTCTTTGAAAAGGTTGCACCTCGCTTGGGTGGACCGATCCTGAATGGGTTCAAAGCAGTTTTGGCGGAAATCCTCGCCAAAGCTACGGCAGAAGGAAATTTTGTCTCACCCCGCACAGCAGTGCATGCGTATCAGGTCTGTCAGACCAGCGCAAAACTGCGTGGCGTGGATCACGTGGGACAAGAAGACCTGGTAGATCTTCGCTATCTACCAGGTCTTGAAGGTTTGGCTTCAACAATTGAAGACGACCTAAAAAGCGCGATGGAACGCGCTACAGCGGAAAAAAACCTGCATGGAGCACAGCAGGAATTTGATGTGCTAAATAAAGAGGTCAGTCAGGAGACCTCACCTATAAAAATTCTTCAGGCGGTAAAACGCTTGTCGAATTTACAGGACAAGCTGGCAGGAATGCCGGCACCTGACGGGTTGACCGATAAGCGGAATAAACTCCGCGATGCGGTTTCTGGTCTGATCACATCAGGCCAAACTCGTGCCTTGGATTCCGTTAGAGTTTAAGGCAAAAAGTGTTGAACACCACTTTTAAAAAACTGTTCAAAAGGGGTTAGGGTTAATCAAGTTAAGGCAATCCCGTAAGATTGCCTTCCTTTTAGAGTTAATCAATGCACTGGAAAGTGTAATTGGTTGATTCTTAGGGAAAAAAGAAACTGCCCGAGCATGTTGCAAAAGAAGTTTCAAATCGGCCGAGGAGGGCCGTCGATATGTCACAAACATTTCGCACATTGCCACCCGCGCATTATATTTCTCCCACAGTGGAGGAAATGCGGGAGGTGGCTCAAAAAGTCGGCCTGTCCAAGTTCTCACCTGACTTGGCGGCTGATATTGCAAATCTTGCAGCTGGAGGTAAAATTTTACCACCATCTGCATACAGAGAACAGGTGAAAAAAAACATCGAGGAGAAATTGCCAGCCCCCGACAAAAATGGCAAATGGCAACTTGAAAATGGCTCAACGAATAACAAAGCAATGAAGATTGCCGAGGATGTCGGAAAAGCCATGAAAGAACATCAAAATGTTTGTGATTTTTTACAAACACTCGATGTAAAAAAATTGCCTGGCGTGTCGCCACTCGAACAGGCGATGAGTGCAATAAAAATCTCCTCGTCTGAAGAAAAAGACGAGAAAGTGGCAAAAAAGATAAATAAAGTTCTGGATCAGATTGAGAGCCTGACTCAGGACGAAAAAGATCTCTTGTGTGTCGAGCAGGGGACTTCTGGTCCAGGTGGAGCAGGAAAAGGATTGGTTCTCGATCCTTCTCAAAAATTGCAACTTGCCGAAGAGATGCTCAGAGGCAAGGAGATAATGCTGGAAATCAGCAGAAACCTCGACAAGCTTATGAAGATGCAAGTTCGTAAGCAAAAAAAGCAGGATGCGGATCCTGCTGGGGATGAAATCCGCAAAAGGCCCATTCATCACATGGGCGAACTCAATAAGATTGAAAAGTCTTATTGGGCAGTACGCCAGCAGTCAAAAAGTTATTTTGACTATCTGGCCGTTACCGGAGGCATTCCTGTCCGGGAACGAGTGACGACGATTGAAAAGAAACAGCTACTGTACATCATAATCGACTGCAGTGGCTCGATGGGCGAAGGAAAAAGGATCTTCAAAGCCGGAGGGATCCTGATGAACCGCTTGAAAGCGGTAATTGCCGGTGAGGCGGAGCTGTATGTCCGCCTATTCGATACTGAGCTGAAGCAGGAATACCATGCCGGTACACCTGCTGAAGCAAAAGAGCTGATTAAGCATTTCACCGAGAAAAATTATTCTGGCGGAAGCACAGATATCTCGGGCTGTGCAAGATCAGCTCAAAAAAGAATTGAAGAAATCATTGCCGATGGTGCGACTTACAAGCCGGAACTTGTAGTCATCACTGATGGCACGGATACAATTGATTTAAAACCAACAAAGGATTTTCCGGGCACCAAGATGCATGCCTTTGTTGTAGACACCGCCAATGTCGTATTATGCGAAGTTGCGAAAGCGACTGGTGGTGTAGGAGTAAGCCAAATATAAATTTGGAGTGTGTCTTGGGGAAAACGTTATACGCCCTGGAATATTTCCGAAAGAAAAACAAATTAAAAATAGGCAAGATGAACAAAGATCCGCCGTTTTAATTGACCTGAGGATGGGCGGGTGACCCATAAAGTGCTTCTGTCAGCATCCAAAACTGGACAAACAACTATACGAGATAGATCGTCCTAAGTAGTTGTCGCACTTCTGCGCATGAGGCGTTTTGCAACGATAAGCAAAAACCGGAAGTGTAACCGGTAATACAAATACAAAGTCAGAGGGTTCTGGCGATAAGGGGTTAACCACTTTCAAAGAAAATGTGGCGTCCTTAAATTCATTGTGCCGACCGAGATCATTTAAATGGTCGGCACTCTTATTCGGTTCGTAATTTTGTTGCAAGAAATGACCTTTTAAAAATTATGAGTCGATAGGAGTTTTTCATTTTTTGAATTTGTGCGAGAAAAAGGTATTGGATATTTTCAAATATCTTTTTCTCGCACAGTGTGGTGGGGCGTATTTGGAAATCGTATGTTCCACAATATTTTTAAAAATGAACATCTTAGAAACAGTCGGTTATGTTTCGGACATGGTCGGCACCATTGGCGGAATAGTTTCCGCTGTTGGAATAATAAAGCTCTTAGCGCAAAAAAAGCGCGAGGAGCAAATAGTTTCCGTTTTCTTCTGTGTAGCAGAGGGAAACAAAACTATTTTTTTACCGTTTGAGATTGTCCGCAGGGACGTATCTCGGGCGGAGATTTTAGGAAGGATGGGCATGTTGCCTATCCAAGAAAAATCGGGGAGGTTTGTGGTTAGGGGACTACTAACCCCTGAATTTTTCAAAAATTTAAATGAAGTACGCGAGGGTAAAACCTCCGTTCTTCACATCCCGATAACCCAAAAAGAATTGGAGCAGTTCGTGCTTTAATCCTTTTGGAAGAGGTCACTGTTAGATCTATACAAAAAACAGCGCAGATCCTGTAGGGCGAAACACGAAAGGAAATAATTTTTAACCATTCAAAAAAAATGGCAAAAAAAATTATCGATCTGTCTTTAACAACAGAAAATCCTTTGTATAAAGGATGCTCTGTCGAAGAGGTGGCAGGTCGTCAAACCCTCACCACTCCCTTGGAGGAAGCAGTGAACATTGTAGGCAAAAATGCCGATGCAATGGTCAAAGCCGATACGGAGAGAGACGAGGTGGTTCTAACTGGTCCTATGGCCATCTGGAGCTACCTTTTAGTATTTCACGCGGTTGTTCACGCATACCGCCGTGTTTACTATAGTGACGGCAGAGGAGGCAAAGACCTTCTCATCGCTGCTCACGGGTAAGGTTTGAGAAATGAGGAAGACGGCAGTCGTTAAAACCTCAATTGAAAGTCTCCTCGGTGTGTCGGAGACAAAGATGCAAAACACCATCCCCTGATCCGGGATCAAAGGGAAGAGAAATGCCTTAAAAGATCACAATCAGTTGGACACCGTAGAATCGTAAGATGAATGGTGTTCGGGTCTCAGGAAGTGAGCATAGCGGGTTAGGGTTAACCTATTTTTTCTAGCTCAAGTAATAATAAATTATTTGAGCTCGTTATTGAGATTTTGAATTTTAGGATTCGAGGTCTCATTGCGAGAAGTGGTCGAAAATATTATCAGGTCTAATTATTGTATATGTAGAGTGCGGATAAAGTTTCTTAAATGTGTCCGGCATTTGTGCGCGCTTTGGACCAAATTTACACTCAAAGGTTTCAAAAGATGCGAATCCATCTTTAGCAATGACAAGGTCAATCTCGCTTCCGTATTTACCTTTCCAAAAATAGAGCGGGACAAGGGAGTTTGTATGCAGGTGCTTCTTTTGCATTTCAGCAACAAAAACATTTTCAAAAACTTCTCCGGCGTCACTTCTGTTTTTAAGAGGTTCGAAGTTGTTTACAAGTGAGTTTCGTATGCCTATATCATAAAAATATATTTTGTGCTGTCGGCTTACCTCTTTGTTTTTGTTGGTGTAGTAGGGGGTAAGGCGGAATATAATAAATGACTGTTCAAGATAAGTTATATATGAGTACACGGTTTCGCGAGAAGCATTGAGCGTGTCTGCCAAATCAGAATATGAAATTTCTTTCCCGATGCGAGTTGCGAGAAGTTTTAGCAGGTTTTCGAGTAAAAGGGGTGAACGAATAAATCCGAATGACAGCAGGTCTTTGAATAAGTAATCAGTCGTCATGGTTTTCAGCTGGTTTATTTTCTCCTCTTTTCCTTCAGTGTTTAAAATTCTCGGATAGAGACCATACTCGCAAGCATGATTAAATAAGTACTCGGTCTCGTAATTTTCGAACGAAGATCTAGCTTCCTCAAGCGACACGGGCATTAAATAGAATTTAATGTTTCTGCCGGTCAGAGGTTCATTGATCTTATTCGCAAGTTCAAACGAAGAAGAACCCGTTGCAATTATTTGTGTATCTGGAAAGTTATCAACCAATATCTTGAGTGAAAGTCCTATATCTCTGACTCGCTGTGCTTCATCTATAACGACAAGCTTTTCACTGCCTATAAAATCTTTGAGTTCCTTTGGAGTTCTGGGAGTAAGTTTTTGAGCAATAGAAGGATCATCGCATGAAAGGTATTTTCCGCCATGTTTATCGAGGAGTTTCTTTACAAGGGTTGTTTTCCCGCTCTGTCTTGGACCATAGATAATAATCACTTGCCCCTTAAAAAGATGTTTTTCAACCCCTTTTTCAATTGTCCTTGTTATTATCATACTATTATTGTATGCCTAGTATGCCATAATAGTAGATTAAATGTAAAGTAAAGGTGTGGATAACTTAAGTTTCTTGTTCTGTTTCTTATTTCAAATAGGAGATAGATAGGTGGCTTTTTTATTTTTTAGTTGAATAGTCATTCCAACTGACATTAAAGAAGTTTTCATTTTTAAATTTGTGCGAGAAATGTTCATTTAAAAAAAGCCAAGGCTGAGGAGGGCCTATAATATGGCAAAAAAAGTTTATGATTTAGACAAGATTTTGATATCGCTCGATGTCTATGGAGCATGGAAATATCATGTGACAAAAGAAGTCATCGAGTGGTATCAAAAAACCGGCAGGTTAAAAAATATTAAACTAAGCGAAATTCCAGACGAGCAATTCAGGATTTTGGAAAATGGCGACGGGGAAATATTTCTCAAAATGCCGGACCGGGTAGAAATTACACTCAGAGTTCCAAAAGGACACTGGGGTTGGAGTAGAACTACCCAAAATTAAAAATTTCATGGGTTTCCAAAATGTGAAACCTCTGCTTTGTTCAGATCACAAAAGAAATTTTGCGGTTTGATAGAGCATTTATTATTTCAGTTGGTCGACTGAATTTGCAAATAGGTCGAAAATTATAAGTTAAATTTAAGAAAGGTTTCAAAGTTTTCCGGATTAACAACCAAGCCACTTGAGTTCGGGTAAGATTCACTGAAAATTTTTATGGAATTTTTATTTTCTTTTTTCTTACCCCATTTATACTCAAACCAAGTAAAATGATCTGAAAATTCTTCGACGTGATCTATTTCATTGCCATCATCGGTGCGCCAGAAATAATTTGCGCGATGATTGCCTTTAAAAGAAACTTCCTTCATTCTTTCAAGGATGCAGAAGTTTTCCCAAAGAGCGCCAATGTCGAGACGGTTTTCCGGCGGACCGTAACTTTGAATTATCGCGTTTCGAATACCAATATCATAGAAATAAATTTTAGTTTTTCTCGAGCCGACCTCGTTTCTTCTGTTTCGTTCAAGTCCGGGTAGTCTAAAGATCACAAATGTTTTTTCAAGAAGCTCCATATAGCGAATTATTGTGTTTCGATTAGTCTCCAATTCTCTCGCGATCTCGTTATACGAAACCTCATTTCCCAGTTGTCTCGCCAGAAGCTTGAGTATTTTTGTAAGCAGTTCCGGCTTTCGAATATTCTCATGTATAAATATATCTTTATAAAGATAGCTGGTTGCGATTGTTTCAAGGATTGAAATGGCTTTGTTGTCATTTTCTGAAAGAAGCACTTCGGGGTATCCGCCAAAACGCAAAAAACGCTCGAATCTAAGTTTGCTATTTCGGTGGCTTTGGAGAATATTTTCTGTTTCATTCCACGAAAAGGGGAGTAGTGTGATTTCTTTTGCCCGGCCAGTAAGCGGTTCGACCACTCGATTGGC
>Ga0209541_10013700_pt1 | contig 12343 bp, 13 predicted proteins | sample RifCSPlowO2_01_FD_184027 | JGI IMG/M metagenome (GOLD analysis project Ga0209541, IMG submission 184027) | Groundwater microbial communities from Rifle, Colorado - Rifle CSP2_plank lowO2_0.1 (SPAdes) (version 2) | ecosystem: Environmental > Aquatic > Deep subsurface > Groundwater | place...
CCTATACTCCGCCTCCTTACACGGGAGGCGGGACAACCGCTGAAACCGAAGAAACAACTGACATTGCCGGAGCAACAGACGAAGAACCGGTCATGGAAGAACCTGCCTTCAGTGAACCAACTATTGAAGCTAGCAACTTAAACCAAGCGGCTGCGCTTGGCGGAGCCAACGGATGGAATGCATTCTTGTACTGGTTCTGGGCAAATTTGTGGTGGATCCTTCTCTTACTTATCTTGTTGGCATTGGCCTATTATTACTATCGCAAAATGCAACAAAACCAACAGACTCTGCCCCCTCAGCAATAGTATTGACAAAAAGCCGATAAAACGCTAGTGTTTAGTATTAATTCTAATTAAAACCTTATGAAAAAACACAGTCTTATTGTTGGAGTTTTAGCGGCCTGCGTGGTGGTTTCAGCTTTCTTGGTGGCAAATTCTACCGAAACCGGAGCGGCGGCCCCTGCCTGCTATCAATATGCTTCAAAAAGCTGTATCAGCAATGTGGCGTACTGGTATGATTCTTGCAGCAACATCCAGGCGGTCAGCCAGAACTGTAATTTGACCAACCAGGCTTGCCAAAACGGCGCCTGCGTTAATAAGGCCGGGGTGAATTATAATACCACCACCACAACTAACACCAACACAAACACCACTTATAACCAAACTACCAGTTACATAAAAAATTATAGGACCAACTGCTCCGATAATAATATTTACTGGTACGATTCAGCGGGAGCCAGACAGGGAGTTTACCAAAACTGCCAAGATGCCAATACCTGCACCATTGACAGTTGCCAAGACAATTCTTGCAAAAGCCAATTGAAGTGTGATGGTTCAACCTGCGCAGTTAATTCGGCTGACTATATCACTTTTTGCCAAAATAACGTGCAGGGGCAATCTACCACTACCACTAGTGGGGTAGGACAAGCTGATGGGACAATCCAAACCAAAAACCTGGTTATTTCATTTGTCGGCAAAAAGCAAGCCGAAGATACTTCCTGGACAAAAAGTATTGATGTGGCCAATAACGATACGGTTGAATTTTTAATGGTGGTAAAAAACATTTCCGCCAATCCATTAAATGCCATGGTTTCGGCAGACCTTACTAACAATATTGCTTACACCGGAAACTTAACCATAGACGCCGCGGCGGCGGCCGGGAGCGTTGTTTCGGGGATTGACTTGGGCTCACTGGCAGCCAACACCTCAAAGGCTATTTATTTTACCGGCACCATCCAATCCCAAAACAGCCAAGCCGTGCAAGTGATAGCAAGCACCAGTTCCCAAAATATGTCCGATTCCGACTTTTTCACCGTAAACATTACGGGCGGCACCGCCACGGCGGCCGTTTCAGATTCGCCGTTCATTGAATTTATCAAGGCCTGGTACCTTTGGATCATTATTATCGGCGTATTGATTGCTCTGTTTGTGATTATTTTCAGAAGGCTTTCAACAAATCCGTAAACTGCGAGAATCTAGTACCTAGAAGCTAGAATCTAGAATGAAAAACGGCTTTTGCAAAAAGAGCCGTTTTTTGTTATAATTAAAAAATTATGGATGCAAAGGCCACGTTTTTTGAATTTTCATCATATATATTTGAGCCTAAAAAGAAACGGGCGGTTTTTACCTATAAAACGGAATTCTCAGACGGACGCGAACCAATTATCTGGACCGAAACCATTGCCTTGCCCAAGGCGCCCTTGCATGATGTTCCCCAAAAACTGTTGGAAAGTTTGCACATCATGCTAGGCATCAGTTATTGGAAATTCTATTGTGCGACTCCGCTAAGCGGGGTCAAGGTCCGCTCAGCGGACCGACAAAACATAAAGCTACCATACCATTTATCAAAAATGGAAGCTGACTTTTGGAATACAGTTTATAAAAAAGGTTTGGGCGAATTTTTTTATAAAAATAATTTAGACCCAAAGGTATCGCCGAAATTTCCATTTAGTAAAACCGCAAACCCTATACCCTATACCCTATACCCTAGCCCCTCAAAATGCTTGGTTGGCATCGGGGGTGGAAAGGATAGCATTGTTTCCGCGGAGTTACTAAAAGAAGCCGGCTTTGATACTACTGCTTTTCATATAGAAACTCAAAAAACCTCACCCATCGTTAATAACGTGATTAAAACTCTTGGAGTAGGGGATTTAAAAATCCAACGGATACTGGATCCAAAAGTCCATGAAAAACACCCCTACAACGGCCACATTCCCATTTCTGCCATTTACGCATTTTTGGGAATTTTTTCATGCGTTCTATACGGCTATGATTATTTTATTGTCAGTAATGAACATAGCTCAAATTTTGGCAATATCAAATATAAGGGCCTGGATGTTAACCATCAGTGGAGCAAATCTTTTGAATTTGAAACGCTTTTTTCTGATTATATAAAAAATTACATTACGCCAAATGCAACCTATTTTTCACTGCTCCGGCCATTCTATGAAATCCGCATCGTCAAAATGTTTGCCCAGTACCCGCAATATTTCAGGTTGTTTTCCAGCTGTAACCGGAATTTTGCTATCAAAGGCGCCTCGCACGGGGGATTGTGGTGCAACCAATGCGCCAAGTGCGTGTTTGCCTGGGCCATGTTTTCCGCTTCTTTGCCAAAGAAAAAAGTGGTGGGAATTTTCGGCAAAGATTTATTGAAAGATAAAAGCCTGGAACCGATATTTAAAGACATTACGGGGCAGGGGACTATGAAACCGTTTGACTGTGTGGGAACCTTCCAAGAAGCGCAAGAAGCTTTGGGCATAAAAAGACATCCGGAAGTTTTTACTGCTACTAAAGAAAATGCCGTACCGGAAGAATTCAAATTTTTGGGCATGGAAACTGTCCAAATCGTGCGGGAAGAGGGGCTAGAGGGCCAAGCCACCAAAAAATTCCTGAAAAAATACTATCCCAAACTGAAAATCGTAAAAAAAATTGCTGACATTACCATTAAAACTCCTGGAATTAATAAAAGCCAGATGACGGGATATTACACCACGCCCACCAATATGTTCTTTTCCAGAGTAAAAAACAAGAACCTGATCATTGGCGTAACGGGCAGCAAGGGGAAAAGCACTACCTCTTCTCTTATTTATCATATATTAAAAACCAGCGGTAAAAATGTTCAGCTACTAGGAAATATCGGCAAACCCATGCTAGACATTCTGACAAACCCTAAACTCAAAACTCTAAATCCTAACCAAATTTTTGTTTTGGAGCTTTCAAGCTACCAATTAGACGACATCAAGTTTTCACCCGATATTGCCGTGATTACCAATTTGTTTCCCGAACACATGGATTTTCATGGTAGTTTGAAAAATTATTACTCTGCCAAGAAAAATATTTACCGCTTTCAAAAAGCCGGTGATCATCTGGTTGACCGCCCCAAAGCCAAAAAGCACTACCAAAGCAACCTCTTGGGCCAGCACAATCAAAATAATATCCAGGCGGCCGTAGAGTTGGCTAAGATTTTAAAAATCCCACCGACAACCATTGAAAAAGCCATCGCCACCTTCAAACCATTACCGCACCGCCTAGAAAACATTGGTACTTACAAGGGCATTACATTTTACGATGACGCTATTTCCACCACGCCCGAATCTACCATCATGGCTATCAAGGCAATCAAAAATATTGATACGATTTTTTTAGGCGGGCAGGATAGGGGATACGCATTTGACAAGCTGGAAAAAACCATCAGGCAACATAACATAAAAAATATTGTGCTATTCCCGGACAGCGGTAAAAAAATGCTGCGCGATAAAAAAGGCTTGAATATTTTCCAGGCCAGCAGCATGCCAAAGGCGGTGAAATTTGCTTACAAGCACACCCAGCAGGGGAGTGTGTGCTTACTATCTTGCGCCAGCCCCAGTTATTCGCTTTGGAAAAATTTTGAAGTCAAAGGGGATGAATTCAAAAAATTTGTAAAAAAATATTCCACCAAATGAGAAGGGGCATTAATTATTATTTTTTATTATTAGCAGCCTTGCTGCTGGGGGCGGGAAGCTTGTTTTTAGCAACCCTTTCAGCGCCCGCTTCCATGCAGGCATTCGGCAATACCAGCTATTACATTTTCCACCAGTTAATTGCCATCGGCATCGGGCTGGTCATGGCGCTGATTGCCTTTAAAATCCCGCTGCATTTTTTAAAAAAAATGTCACTGCCACTGCTGGCGCTTAACGTAGTTCTCTTGATTATTGTTTTTTTACCCATTTTGGGCACCACCCACTGGGGGGCGCGCCGCTGGATAAGTTTTTTTGGAATGAGTTTGCAGCCTTCTGAATTTTTGAAAATCACCGCCATTTTATACCTGTCCGCCTGGCTTTCCACCAAATTTTCCGAGAACCACAAAAGGGGATTGGCCGCATTAGCCAAAAAAACCTGGCAACATTTTATTAAGATCTACCTGCCATTTTTATTTTTATTGGGAACCATTTCCGCCTTCTTATATTTTCAAAAAGACATGAGTACCCTGGGAGTGATTATTCTTTCGCTGCTGGCCGTTTATTTTGCCGCCGGCACGCCGCTATGGCACACGGTTTTATCTTTCCTGGGCGGCGCGGGCGGCGCGCTTTTGTTGATAAAAATTGAACCTTACCGCATGCAGCGTTTTCTGGTTTTTTTACACCCGGACACTGATCCGTTGGGCATCGGCTTTCAGTTGCGCCAGTCACTGCTGGCCATTGGCAGTGGCGGTATTTTCGGCAAGGGACTGGGCATGTCAATCCAAAAATTTAATTTCCTGCCCCAAGCCATGGGTGATTCTGTTTTTCCCATTATAGGGGAAGAATTGGGAATCGTGGGCTGCGCCGCCATTATAATATTGTTTTTACTATTTTTTTGGCAGGGAATTAAGATTGCTAAAAACTCAACCGATAAATTCGGGAAGCTGGCCGCCATGGGAATTGTGGTCTGGCTTTCCGCCCAAACCTTTATGAACATTGCCTCTTCTGTCGGTTTTTGGCCGTTAGCAGGCATCCCATTACCATTTTTCAGCTACGGCGGCTCGCACATCATGGCGGAACTGGCCGCTGTCGGCCTCTTGCTTAATATCTCTAAGAACGGATAGAATCTGGAATCTAGTATCTAGAAGCTAGAATTTTTACAACAAATTTGTTAAGATGAATCAATACCTTTCACTTTCGTACTCTAGATACTAGCTTCTAGGTACTAGATTCTCGCACTATGAAAATACTCTTAACCGGTGGGGGTTCGGGCGGGCACATTATGCCACTGATTGCCGTCGCCCGGGAATTAAAACGACTGCATCAGCAAGAAGATTTACAGCTTCACTACATTGGCCCCCATGACCGGCTGGCATTTTTTTTACTGCACCAGGAAAGCGTCAAAACCCACGCCATATTAGGCGGCAAACTGCGGCGCTATTTTTCATTGGCTAATATTGTGGACATTCTTTTTAAAATCCCGTTTAGTTTTCTACAAAGCTTTTTTTTGCTGTTATTCATCCAGCCGCAGCTGGTTTTCAGCAAAGGGGGAACCGGAACGCTGGCGGTCACTTGGTGCGCTAGAATGCTGCTAATCCCGGTATTTATCCATGAAAGCGATATTGTGCCGGGCCGGTCAAACCGCGTTGCCAGCGCCTTCGCCAAAAAAATATTCATTTCATTTGAAAAAACAGAATACTTTGATTTGACTAAAACTATCCTCACCGGCAATCCCATCCGCAAAGAGTTACTGGAAGGCACCCATGAAGGCGCCGAAGAAACACTAGGTCTTGTTCTCAAAAAACCCGTGGTTATGTTTTATGGCGGATCGCAAGGATCCCAACCCATCAATGATTTTGTCCTGGAAATTTTAGGCCAGCTTTTGCAAAACTATGAAGTCATTCACGTATGCGGAACTCAAAATTTTAAACAGGTGAAAAGTGAAGCCGACGCCATCTTAAACAAAGGCCTGGCGCCCTATTACCACTTATATGAATCATTGGATGAAATCAAATTAAAACACGCCTACAAAGCGGCCAGTTTGCTGGTGGCGCGGGCGGGAGCTTCAAGTATTTTTGAAATCGCCGCCGCGGGAAAGCCTAGTATTTTGATTCCTTTGCCGGAAGCGGCGGGGGATCACCAGTCAAAAAACGCCTACCAATACGCCAAAGAAGGCGCGGCCGTCATTATTGAACAACAAAACCTGACCCCCAACTTTTTTATGGGCCAGATCCAAAATATTGTTGCAAACCCCCAAAAATCGCAGGTCATGCAAGAAGCTGCTCTGCGCTTTGCAAAACCTCTGGCCGCCAAAGCTATTGCACGCGAGATACTCGAGTATCTCGTAAAACCCTAAATCCTAAACTCTAAGTTCTAAATAAATCCCAATGACCAAACCTAAAAAAACCGAAAAAATAAGATTACGTTTTCCGCCATCTCCGACCGGACCCGCACACATTGGAACTGTGCGTACGATTTTATTCAATTACCTATTTGCCAAACAAAATAAGGGTGAGACGGTTTTGCGCATTGAAGATACCGACAAAGAACGCTCAAAGCTTGAATGGGTGCAAAATATTATTGACGAATTACACTGGTTGGGAATTGATTGGGACGAAGGCCCGGATGTGGGCGGCCCGCACAGCCCCTATAAACAATCCCAGCGCACTGAAATTTACCAAAAATATTTAGAGCAACTGCTGACAGAAAAAAAAGCTTATTACTGCAACTGCAGCGCAGAAACACTGGAAGAAAAAAAACAGAAACAAACTGTTCTTGGTTTAGCGCCAAAATATGACGGCACCTGCCGCGATAAGAATAATATTGCAGGCGTAATCCGTTTTAAGATCGAAGAAAAAAAAGTACACTTTGAAGACATGATTCGTGGCAGAGTTGAATTTGACATGGGGCTTTTAGGCGATATGGTTATAGCTAAAGATTTACAAACACCACTCTATCATTTCGCCGTAGTGGTTGATGATTTTGAAATGAAAATCAGCCACATAATCCGTGGCGAAGATCATATTTCAAATACACCAAAACAAATACTACTACAGGAGGCCTTGGATTTTTACCAGCCAATATATGCGCATATTCCGTTGCTCCTGAATCCAAACAAATCAAAAATGTCAAAAAGAGCCGGTGATGTAGCTGTTTCGGATTTTCATAAAAACGGATACTTACCGGAAGCCATTATCAATTTTATCGTCCTGCTGGGCTGGAACCCGGGCACCGAAAAAGAATTGTTCACCCTGGATGAACTGGTAAAAGAATTTTCGCTTCAAAAAGTGCAAAAAGCCGGCGCGGTGTTTAACATCCAGCGGCTGGATTTTATCAACGGCCATTATATTAAAGAAAAGCCGATCGCCAGATTGGTGGAATTGTGTTTGCCGTATTTGGCGGAATTTGACACCGCGCAATTTACCAAACATCAATTAGAACAAATTGTTGAACTACACCGCCCAAGGTTGAAAAAACTTTCTGAAATTTCCGCCATGGCTGATTATTTTTTCAAAACTCCACAATATGATACCTCGCTTTTAGCTTGGGCAAAAATGAGCAGTGGGGAAGTGAAGGCGGCTTTGCAAACTTGTAAAAAAGTATTGGAAGGCGCCGAAACATTTAACGCCAAAAGCCTGGAAGAATTGTTGAGCCGCGAAGCCGAATTATTTAATTTAGAAAAAAATTATCCATTAAAAAATAAGGGATACTTGTTGTGGCCAATGCGCGTGGCGCTTTCAGGCAGGGAAGCCAGCGCCGGCCCTTTTGAAATCGCCGAAATTTTGGGCAAAGAGAAAACCTTGCAGCGAATTAACGATGCAATTTCACTTATAAGTTAATCTTATTGTGCGACACATGATTGGACTTATTGTAAAAAACTTTATTATCATTGGAGCCATCGGTGGCGTGGTTTTTGCCAGCCAGAGTGCTTATTTTAGACCCGCGGTGGAGAGCCTGTATGCCAGCGGAATAAAATCCGATAATTCTTTTACTGCCAAAAGCAATGAATGGCTAAAAACCAATGTGTACCCGAAACTGGGCATGGTTAATGGCGCAAGCAGTCAAGTGAGTGGGCCGCTCGCAAACGGCGAGACGAGCCTCGCCCAGTGGGGCGGGGAAGTGGCTAAAAACCAGGCTGCCCTACAAGAGGGCATTATAGAGCAAAAAAATAATCTGATAGAAAAATCTACGCAGGCCACAAAAAAATTAATCGCCCAAAAGTTTTTGCAATTTTTAGGGGTCGCGCCAGAAGAGTTGGGCAGCTGCCCGGCCACCACAGCCCCCAATTGACAGGGCTCTTTGGCTTTGCTATGCTTAATACACAACGTCGCAAAATGTAGGTAAAGCGGCGTTTAATATGCGCCACATATTAAACGCCGCTTTACCTAAGTCGCACAATACCATGGAAAATTCCACAAAACCTATCGTCCAGCATCTGCGAGATTTTTTGGATTATTGCGAAGTTGAAAAAGGTTTACGCGAAAACACGCAAAAAAATTACGAACGCTATTTGCACAAATTCACCGGCTGGTTAGAGGCAAAAGATTTAAATGGCCTACTTCCCCACCAATTGACCCCGGAGCACATCTGGGACTACCGTTTATACCTTTCCCGACACCAAAACCCACAAACAGGCCTTACCTTAAAAAAGAGTACCCAGCACTACTATTTAATCGCTTTAAGGGCCTTTTTAGGCTATTTTGTGGCAAAAGACGTACTTTCACTGCCCCCAGACAAAATAACGCTTCCTAAGGGCGATAAAGGCGAAAAAGCCCTCAAATTCCTCAGCGTAGAGCAGGTTGAAAAGCTCTTAACCGCCGCCTCGCCCAACGACGCCATGGGCATCAGGGACCGAGCCATTTTAGAGGCATTTTTTTCCACCGGCCTACGCATTGCCGAACTGGTTGCCTTAAACATTGAACAGTTCCAGAATATAAAAAATAAGCCCGATTTTGAACTGGGAGTGGTGGGCAAAGGCGGGCATCCGCGCACCGTTTATTTTTCCCAGCGCGCATTGGCCTGGTTAAAAAAATATATTTCTTTGCGCCATTCCAGCAGTAAGGCCTTGTTCATTAACTTCCGCGATAAAGATGGTTCCGGCGGCCGCCTGACCGGGCGGTCCATTGAGCGGCTAGTGAAAAAGTATGCCATGATGGCGGGAATCCCCATGTTTACCACGCCGCACACCCTGCGCCATTCGTATGCAACCGATTTAATGACCCAAGGCGCGGACCTGCGCACCGTCCAGGAATTTTTGGGGCACAAAAACATTGCCACCACCCAAATTTACACGCACGTCACCAACAAGCGCCTGCGCGAGGCGCACCGACAGTTCCACAGCGGCAAACATATGAAAAATTAAGCTTTGTTAATTCCCCATTTTGCCTGCACTGAGCGAGCGGCCTGCCCTGAGCTTGTCGAAGGGAGCGAGTCGAAGTGTCGCACAATAAGATTCACCACAAGAAAAATCCGCGGAGGCTGAACCGCGGACCTAAAAAAGTGTCAGGCATGCAGGGTGACGGAAAAACTCGGAAGATAGCCCGCAAAACCCATCAAGAGCAACTTGCGTACAAGCTCCCGCGATGCCGGATGCTCAATTTCAGCACCAGGGAGAACACAGTGTGCGCCATGTTCCCTTACATGATTAATGAACTTTTTTGCATCGCCATGCAGTGGCGGAATATTGAAATACTTTTCGCAAACCCAAGCAAAAAATGCTTCCCTGGACATTGACATGGCAAATCTCCAAAAATTACTTGGTAAAGAAACAACACGCCGTTGGTTTGATACTATCACCCCTTTGAAAATTATCAAGTATTTTGTCGCACAATAAGATTCACCTCTTGTCGCATAATAAAGTATTTGATATACTAATTTCATGGCAAGCGGAAAAATAGAAAAATTTAATCTCTTAGAGTTGGCAAACCGTGACGCCTGTTTTGATTTGCAGTTTCGTAAAGACACCCGGCATGAACGCACCGGCTCCCCCACTTACTATCGCTGGAAATTGCAATTTGTGATTACCGGGCCGAAAGATTCGGTAAAGATCATGGAAAGAATAGAAAAAGAATTTGGTTGCGGCGATGTTTCCACCACCGCCGGCCAGGCGCGCTTTTCCGTGCAAAAAATCGATGACATTTATGAAACCATAGTCCCCTACTTTACCAAAAATGTGCTAACCCAAACCCCTTCGACTTCGCTCAGGGCAAGCAAGAAAAAAGATTTTGATTTGTGGCGCAAGGCGGTTGAAATTATTTACAAAAACAAGGGCAAGTATCTGGCGGCTTGGGAAAAGAATGATTTGAAAAAACTGATAGAAATCCATAAAACCAAAAGCAAATATAAGCAAAAACCCCGCGCCGGAAAATGGATGAGCATGGCGCAAGCGCTGGCCCGGTCATAAAAAATCGCCGCGCAGCTATGGCGGCGATCCCAAAGAACTACTGCGCCACGGGCGCTTTTTCTCCGGGAATTGATTTGAAGACAAACACCTTGCCTTCGGGAAAATCGCGGAATTCCGGCGGAAGAAAAGTCCGCGGCACCCGCTTGGTTGGTTCAACGCCCACGTATTGCCAATGTTGGTTATCAAGCCGGCTTTTAGCGGTAACCAAATTTTGAATCTCATCGTCGCACAATAAGCCTTGCGGCAAAATAACCAAGGCCCAGCTTCCAAGATTTTCTTGCGGCGAAGAATTAACTTGCGGCTGCTGGGCGTACACCAAAAGGTACTGTACCCTTGGGGGCTGCCGGTTCGCATGCCACTGCATCAGGCCGCCCACAATGACAACCGCGGCAAGGTGCGTCGCCACTAACAGCCACGTTTTCCAAGGCATCTTGAACATGACGAATCCCTCCCACTCCATGATTGTTAAGAACCACTTTTATTGTACTCCGATCGGCAGAAAATACCATGCGCAGCATTGTCGCACAATGAAAAACCGCCCTAAGGCGGTTGTGGAGCGAGGGTATATTGCTCAAGGGACGCTTCGGAGGCGAAAAAGCATGGTTTCGCCCGCAGGCGAATTTTTCACCGAGACGCGAACGGTCATTTTTCGCTGGAAAAATGAACCGTGACCCTTGGGCAATATACCCGAGCGGAACTATATTTTCAGGCGAATGCCTGCCCGGAGCGAAGCGGAGGTAAATATATAAACCCGATAATTTTTAAATTTGCGAAGCAAAATAGAGTTTTAAAAATTATCAGAGAGCGTCGAAGGCGCGAGGGTTTCTACTTCCCGTACCTTCTCTGCCTTGAATCAAACTCCTGCAAGGCGACTTGAAAATCTTCTTTTGAAAAATCGGGCCAGAGTTTATCAGAAAAATATAATTCCGAATACGCGCCCTGCCACAGCACAAAATTAGACAAGCGCATTTCCCCGCCGGCACGGATGATTAAATCCGGTTCGGGCAGACCGGCGGTGGATAAATACGAAGCAAACAGATCTTCCGTCAACATTTCCGGATCAATCCCCTGCTTGATAATTTCTTTAACCGCATTAACAATATCCCAGCGGCCGCCATAACTTACCGCCAAATTCAAATGCATGGCCGTGTTGCCGGCAGTGGCTTCTTGGACCTTTTCTATCACCGTCTTCAACGAATCAGAAAGTTTATGTTTTTGGCCGATGACCTTCACTCGCACACCTTCATTATTGAAATTTTCAATCCCCCCACCCAGATATTTTTCAAACACGTGCATTAAAAAATCAACCTGGTCTTGCGGGCGTTTCCAATTTTCACTGGAAAACCCAAACACGGTAACCACCTGTACGCCGCTTTCTTTACACCAATGCAAAAATTCGTTGAATTTATCTTTGCCCTTCAAGTAACCGTCTGAAATACTGATGCCATGCGCCTTTGCCCAGCGGCGATTGCCATCGGGAAAAAGCACGATATGCTTTGGAAGATGTGTCATTTTTGTTCAATCTTAATCGGCTCACGATCTTGATACTTAGCAATTATATACCCACAGGCGAAAGAAAACAATACAAAAAGCATCACTAAAATCGTTAACATGATAGTACTGGCGTGAGCTTTGACAAAATCAACTAATTTTGCTAATATTTGCATAGAGTAAAAAATCTAATTTTTAACGACGATGTCAACAAGTAAATCAACAGGGGCATCCAGATTGGGCCGGGATTCTGCCGCCCAAAGACTGGGAATTAAAATCTACGGCGGCCAGGTGGCAAACGTGGGCCAAATCATTGTGCGCCAGCGCGGCACACGGTATTTGATTGGAAAAAATGTCAAACAGGGTTCAGATGACACCATTTATGCCGCCATCACCGGAACGGTACGCTTTTCTACCAGACTGAAAAAATTATTTGACGGAAGGCAGCGCGTGGCAACGGTAGTAAACTTGGATCCCATTAAAACCGCGGCAAAATAAAAAAATGAAATAAA
>Ga0209541_10013701_pt1 | contig 12343 bp, 13 predicted proteins | sample RifCSPlowO2_01_FD_184027 | JGI IMG/M metagenome (GOLD analysis project Ga0209541, IMG submission 184027) | Groundwater microbial communities from Rifle, Colorado - Rifle CSP2_plank lowO2_0.1 (SPAdes) (version 2) | ecosystem: Environmental > Aquatic > Deep subsurface > Groundwater | place...
CTCTGAAATTTTCAGAGGCGGGGTTAAAAGATAAACCGTATAACATATTTACTGCACGCTATAAATATAAGCAAAAAACAAAAAAGGAATAATAACCAAAAAACTTTAATAATCGACCAGAAATAATTAATTTTCATTATAAAACTACCAATTTAATCATACGGTAAATTATTTGACCAACGATACCAAGGCAAATGAAACGCTAAAATATTAGCCAATGATCGGGTCGGAGTAATCAATGACGCTAAAATCTTAAAAAATATAGAACCGTGAGTTAAATTTCTTGCCCAATAAAAATCAACGGCATCTTCACCGGCTGACCATAAAATACCAAGAACTGGTGTTAGAACAAAATCTTCCATACTCTGACCTCCGCGATTAAGCCCCCGATGCAAACCGACATTACCGATAGATGCTTCAGAAATCGGACCAAGCTCAAAAACGACGCTATAAAAAACAGCAAAGGCAAACTGTCTTTTTTTGGCAATAAAATAACCGCTATTCATTCCAAATCGGGCTTTTTGAGAAATATCGTCATTGTTCGCAAAAATAAAAGAAGAAACCGAACCTTGCGTGGGATGCGCAACCCAATTTGTAAAAATCTTATTGCCATCGCCCCAACCATGAAAAGATTTCACGGAATTAAACCAATCTGGAAAAAATTCTCCGCGCCGCACCTCACTCATTGTTTTTTCTTGCTGTAAACGGATTCCGTTTTCCAAACTCAAAAACAATGTTGATTGTCGCAAAAGAGCGCCATAATTCACGCCCTCACCAAAACTGATCGGACAAGAAAATGTTATCTTAAATTTGGAAGGTATTCGTGAATCAATAAAAGAAAAATCAGTCGGACTAAATTTTCCCAAGGCATAAGAACGATTAAAAAATAACCCCGCCGCGCAAATCATGATTGCCGTAAACACTCTTATCATTTTTACTCCTTAGAAATATTAAAATCAAAGGACTGCCAATAAAATAGCAGTCCTGAAAATAACTGTCAAAAATTGCAGAAGCTGCAAATTAAGACATGAATAGTTTCACTTTTTCCGTCACCACCTTTTTAACATCCTCCACCGCCGGAGCGAGATACTTGTACGGCGCCGCTTCGTCGGGCTTAGCATGAATGGCTTTTTCAATCCCTTCGCGGTATGCCACCCTTAATTCAGTATTGAAATGCACATTAACGATGCCCGCCTTGATTGAGGCGATGATATCTTCGTCTTTGAGCCCCGAGGCCCCGTGTAAAACCAGGCAAACTGTTTTATTGCGCCAAAAATGAAAAATTGACCTTGCGCTGTTAACCGCCGAAACAATCCTTTTCAAATGTTCGATATCAAGCTTTTCTGTTTGTTCGGTAACAATGCCGTGAATATTCCCAAAAACCACCGCTAACCTGTCAACATTAGTATGCGATAAAAAATTAAAGGCTAAATTTGGTTGAGTATAATCGGCGTGACTTATTTCTATTTTAGTTTGCACCTCCGATGCCCCGCGCAAATACCCCAGCTCGCCTTCCACAGAAATATCCGGATTTACACTCTTTGCATAATCAACAACCTTTTTAACAACGGTGATATTTTTTTCATAAGACAATCTTGAACCGTCTATGATAACCGAATCATAACCGGCATCAATCGCCTCTTTGCATTTTTCAAAACTTTTAAAATGGTCGGCGTTCAAAAAAACCGGAAAATCATATTCCCCCCTCAACGCGGCAACCAACGCTACGGCTTCTTTCATTCCGATAAATCCGGCCTCTCCTTCGGAAGTGCCAACCATCACCGCCGGAACTCCTGCTTCTTTGGCTGCTTCAATTATCCCCCGCAGTACATCAGCCGTGGCAAAATTAAAATGCCCGATGGCATAATGGCCCTCTTTTGCTTTTTGCAAATGGCTATTTAAATTAAGCATATTTTTAAATCTTGAGACTGGTTGGCATGTAAACTTTTCGGGCACGGCGTAAATTCCTGCTGGAATTTCGCCTCTCACTCGGCCCGTCGGCCTCCGTAAGTCCCGAAAGAGCTTACATGCCAACCAGTCTCATCAAAAAATTTATAATTCAAAGGATCCCTGAATAATATTTTCCTCCAGCAGTTTTTCCATCTTTTCCTTCCCCATGTATTCAGTAAAAATCTTATTCCATAACGCTTCTTGCTGATGGTAAAGGTATTTGATTTCCCCTTTTTTCACCAAAGACATTATCAGATCAATGAGATCGAAACTCACCAGTTGTACTTGCCCTGAGCTTGCCGAAGGGAAAAAATCCCCCACAAAATCAAGACCCGACCAATAGCCCAAACTTATATGGCCGTCATCCTCGCTACTTAATTTTGATAAAGCCGTCAGATCGTTGCTCACCTTGACCCAATGTTCGGCCTCTGGATTTAAATGAGGCAGAAATAAGCGAGGATCACTGACATTATCTTTTGCCAAATATCTCTGAATTATAAACCAAATGTTTTTATTTTCTTTGATTTTGTCAGCCATCATCTGTACCTCAAGCACATCGCCCCTCAAAAGCGATCTGAATTTTTCATTAAAATCTTTATCATTTAAAAACTTTCGGAACAAATCGGAATAAAACGGAACTTCATGCAAATAGTGCAATAATAAAGTTAAAAGCCTGGTCGTCTCGCCCGGCGTGTCTATCGTCAGCGGTATGATAAAAATCACTCCGTATTCCTTGAGATGACTCACATTGTGGTATTTTTTTTCAAGAAATTGGTCGGCAACTTTCAACCACTTCTCTTCCAATATTTTAATCTCAACTTCCCTTTCCTCAAAATCATCAGGAACAAGCTCCGAATATGCCGCGTCAAAAAAATTATGCATCCATTCGGTGCTTTGGGTAAATCTTAAAGCGCTTATCACCGAAGCAAATCCCTCTTTCTCAACCAATTCTTTGACATCGGTATAACCAAAATGTTTTAACAGATTGTCCGGTTTAAATTTTTCCAACAATTCAACAACCTTTTCCTTTTTTATAAATAAGCCCTTTGGCGGTTTAAAAATCTGAAAAATAATCTCGCATAATTTGCCACACGAATTAGACATTGCCATCTTGATAAGATCGGGCTTGTCCAACAAAGTGTTCAAATGTTCATCAAGATGAATCAAGCGATGAGTCAAAGCGGAATAAACATCTTCCGCCCTTGAATCGCGGGACAAATTCAATTCGGTCAAAGTTCTGTCAACCAAAATATCGTTTTCTTTGGCAATGGCTTCCATAATTCCGCTTTTTCCGGTTAAATCGCTCATTTTTTTATCCAAATCCAAAAGCACCTCCGGAGAAGTTCTCAATATGCGGGCAAGTTTTTGAAAAGAATCCGACAACTTCACTTGTTATCTTGTTATCTTGTTAGCTTGTTAAAAATTAAGACAAGATAACAATCAGCAAGATAGCAATTACCCGAGTTGAGTTTGTTCAACCTTGACCACTGGCCACGGTCCCCAATCGCCCTTTTTTAAAATTCCGGCCTTGGAACCGTATTGCGCCACCACGGAAGAAGCGTTTGCGGTGGCAAATTGCACCGCTTTAATTATATCGCCGGACCGGACATATTCGCTGATAAATCCCGCGCTGAAGGCGTCGCCCGCTCCTGTCCTTTCAACAATCGGAGATTCAGGAACTCCGGCTCGGTAAATATTTTTGCCGTCCGATACCACCGATCCGATCGGCCCCTTGGTCATAATAAAAATCCCGTCAACAATCCCATCCATAAATTTAAAAACTTCTTCTTCGTTTTTGTAATCAACGCCGGTCAGCCCCGCCGCTTCCTCCTGATTCATGGAAACAATTGAAAAATGTTTCAGAAGCGGTTTTAATTTTTCTAAACCATGAGCCAATTCTCCTCCACCGGGATTTGTTGCCAGTTTGATATTATTTTCCACCGCCCACGACACTGCTTTTTCCAATAAATCATAATGTCCACCCAAGCTATCCAAAAACAGCCATTTAGTTTCCAGCTTATCAAATGGAATTTGATTTACATCAAGATGCTGGCCTTCTCCTTTATATGACAGAATCGTTCTTTCCCCGCTTTCGCTAACTAAGATAGTAGAATAAGCGGTATGGTCGTCACCATGTTTCTGAAAATATCCAGTTTCAATGCCGATGCTGTTGAGCTCATTCAATATATCTTGTCCATTCAAATCCTCGCCGATAGTTCCGATGCACGCGGTTTTAAGACCCTGCTTAGCAAAGGTTGCCGCGGCATTGGTGCCTCCCCCGCCGGAAGCAAAAACCAGCTTGCTGATTTTATTTTTTGAACCAAGCCCCAAACACAAGGCCTGTCCGGTGGTAAAATCTTTTGTATCCAAAGATTTGGACCCTTCCGGTTTTATAAACACATCTCTTGTCGCCGACCCAATTGAAATAATGTCAAACATATTTTCGTTATTAAGCGGCTGGCATGTAAACTTTTCGAGCACGGCGTATCCGCCAGCTGGCGGATCGCCTCTCACTCGGTCCGTCGGCCTCCGCAAGTCCCGAAAGAGCTTACATGCCAACCGCTTTTTCTAAATTTTTCATTGCTTCTCCGATATCAGAACTTTTGAAAATATAACTTCCGGAAATCAATATGTTAACTCCCGCCTTAACCAACTTCGGCGCGGTCTCCGGCGTCACTCCGCCATCAACAGATATTATCATTCCCGAATACAAACGGCGAAGTTCAGAAATTTTATCAAGCACCGGTTCAACAAATTTGCTTCCATAGAATCCCGGTTCCACCGTCATAAAATGCACAAAATCAATCTGGTCTATATATGGCATAACCGTTTCTATCGGTGTTTGTGGATTTAACGCGATACCGACTCTTTTTTTATTCTCTTTAATAATTTTTATCAATTCGCCTGCTTTTTCCGTCGCTTCTATGTGAAAAACATATCCAACCGCCGAAGTTTTCAGCCAATCGCTTATCTGCTCCTCCGGATTTTTAATCATCAAATGCACAGTAATCTCCAGCCCGCCCTCAACCGCTTTCAATTCTTCAATCCCGCCTATCGTCTTATTGGGAACAAAAACTCCATCGGCAATATCAAGGTGAATTTTTTTGGAAAATGGCATAATTTCTTTTACCATATCCGCAAACTCACTGGAGTCCTTTGTCAAAATTGCGGGAATTATTTCAATCATTTTATTAAATTTGGTGGAATTCGTCCTTCCAATGCTTCTATTATATTTAACGCGGCAAGCTCGGCCATTTTGTTTCTTGTTTCTTCCGTCGCGGAAGCAATATGCGGAGTCAAGATAATATTTTCCAACTGTTTTAATTCAGGTGTAATAACCGGTTCAAATTCAAACACATCAATCGCGGCGCCCCTTATCACTCCGCCAGCCAATGCCACAGCCAATGCTTTTTCATCAACAATCGGTCCGCGGGAAGTATTTATCAGATACGCTGTCGGCTTCATCAGTTTCAATGTCGTTTCATTCATAAGATGATGAGTGGAATCAAGCAAGGGCACATGCAAAGAAACAAAGTCGCATTGAGGTAAAAGATCTTCCAGTTTCTCCACAAAAACTGCGCCAAATTCTTTTTCAAACTCCGGCGTTGGCTTCACATCAGTATACAAAACCTTCATTCCAAAACCTCTCACCGCATGTTCGGCAACTCTTGAACCGATCCTTCCCAGTCCCACGATGCCAAGCGTTTTTCCTGAAACATCAGTTCCAAGAAGCAATTGCGGCCCCCATGCTTTATATAATCCGGCCCGGCTGAATCTGTCGCCCTCGCTGATTCTATGGGCTATCGCTAACATCAAAGCAAAAGTATGCTCAGCAACGGTATTGGTCAGAACACCGGGAGTATTGGAAACCAAAATATTTTTCTGCTTCGCCGCTTCAGCATCAATATTGTCAAAACCAACGGCAAAATTTGCGATAATTTTTAACGACGGCAAACCGGTGTCCATAATTTCGGGACTAATTTTGTCAGTTAATGTAGACAGTAAAGCATCGGCTCCGCTTACGCCGCCCAAAATTTCTTCATTAGCCGCGGGCCTGTCTGAGGCAGCCTCATTAATAACCACTTCATAACCCTTATTGCGGAGCATTTTTATACCGGCCTCCGGTATTGGTCTTGTAACAAAAATTTTCATAATTCTATTTTCTTTTTTCTATTTTATGAATTCTTCTCTTGTGTCTTTCCTCGTCCGAAAATGATGTATTCAGCCAAAGCTCAATCATTTTTTTAGCTGTCTCTTCATCCGTAAACGACGCGCCAAGAGAAAGCATGTTTGCATCATTATGCTCGCGGGATAATTTAATTATTTCTTCAGTTCCTCCATAATATACCGCCGCCCTAACATTCGGATATCTATTGGCAACCATTGCCTCGCCCTGTCCGGAACCGCCCAAAATTATTCCTTTGGAATTGCCCGCGTCTTTTGAAACTTTTTCGGCAGCTTTGGAAATAAAATCCGGATAATCATCATCTTGGTTGTACTCAAAAGCGCCCACATCTTCATGTTCATAACCCCACTCCGAAAGCCAGCTTTTAATTTTTTCCTTTAAATTGTATCCCCGATGGTCAGCGCCAAGATAAATCAAGTTAGCTTGTTAGCTTGTTAGCTTGTTAGCTTGTTATAATTTAAACAAGATAACAATTAACAAGATAGCAATTATTTATACTTATTAAGATATTGTACCGCGCTCAAAGCCGCAATGCATCCTTGTCCGGCGGCAATTACAATTTGTTTGAAGGGTACATCCGTAACATCTCCGGCCGCATAAAGACCCGGAATATTCGTCTCGCAATTCTTATTTACAATTATCTCCCCAAATTTATTTTTGGCAACTTCCGCGGGAGCAATTTGAGAATTGGGAACCATGCCAATATGGACAAAAATGCCGTCAATTTTTATCTCCTCTATATTTCCGCTCTTATCTAAATATTTAAAACTTTTCACAAAACCATCGCCGATTATTTCTTGGGTCATGGCTTCATAAATTATATTAACATTTTTCTTTTCTTTCAGTTTTTCCAGCAATATATTATCGCCCGCAAAAACAGCATTTTTATTTATGACATAAATGTTTTTGGCGATATCAGCCATCATTAGTCCTGATTCAAGCGCCGAATTGCCTCCTCCAATAATTGCCACTGTCTTGCTTTTAAATAACGGCCCGTCGCAGACGGTACAATAACTGACCCCCTTATTCCTAAATTCCTTTTCACCGGGAACATTGAGCTCCCGCGGACGCACACCCGTGGCCATAATAACGCTCTTAGCGGTATAAACGCATCCCGATTGTCCGCCGATAACTTTTATACAGAACGAGCCATCAGCTTGTTTGGAAATACCCTCCACCTCCACGCCCTCCTCCGGCGACACATTGTAAAATTTTAAATGCTCTTTAAATTGATTGGCCAAAGTAAGTCCATCGGTCTGATTGACACCGGGCCAATTGCCTATTTCTCCGGAGGTGGCAACTGCACCGCCAAAATCTTTGGCAATAATCTTAAAATTCAAACCGCGCCGAGTGGCATATATGCCGGCACTGGTCGCCGCCGCCGAGCCGCCGATTATAATTAAATCTAACATGTTTGGTAGACCCACTATTTAATTTTCTTTCTACTACAATTTTATAATTTCGGCTACGACTTTGCAAAAATTTTTCAACATATACTTTGTTTGTATATGCTTTAAAATTTTTGCTTTGTCTCGCTCAAAATTCTAAAATTTAGTTACGAAAAAAATCAAACAGCGGGTCTACTTATTTTATCATTTGTCCCTTAATTGTAAAATTGATAATATAATTGCATGAGAAAGTATTTATGGATACTGATTTTTCTTAGTTTATTCACCCGCTTTTTTTATTTCGGTTCGCCGAATGAAGTTGTTTTTGACGAGGTTCATTTCGGCAAATTCGTTTCCGGATATTACACCGGCGAATATTTTTTTGACATCCATCCCCCGCTCGGAAAACTGATGATTGCCGGTTTCGCCAAGTTTTTTGATTTTAAGCCGGAATTCAGTTTCAACCAAATCGGCGACAATTTCCCCGACAACAAATACATGGCTCTGCGATTCCTGCCGTCTCTTGCCGGCGCCATTTTGCCGCTCGTTATCTTTTTACTGCTTTTAGAATTTGGCTTAAGCCCTCTTGCCGCTTTTGCCGGCGGAATATTTGTCGTTTTTGAAAACGCAATTTTAGTTCAATCAAGATTTATATTGATGGACTCATTTCTTTTGTTATTCGGATTTTTGACGTTTTTGTTCTATTTCAAAAACCGCAACCGCTCACGGCTAAAAAATTTAATTTTGATGGGGTTGTTCGGTGGTTTAGCCATATCAATCAAATGGACAGGGGCGACATTTTTAGCTTTGCCAGCGATCATTGAGACGGTTGCGATTTTAAAAACAAGAAAACTAAGAGATATTTTTAACTTTGCAGTCTTTTTTACAATGGTTCCCTTTGCAATATATTTTTCCGTTTTTGCAGTTCATTTCTCATTGCTTGCCAAATCCGGAACAGGAGACGCCTTTATGACACCGTCGTTTCAGAAAACCCTGCTCAACAGTCAGTACGCCAACAATCCTGATTTTAAAAAAGCCGGTCTCGTCCAAAAATTCATTGAACTGAATATCCAAATGTATCAATCAAACCAGCGGCTCACATCCAACCATCCTTACGGCAGTCAGTGGTATTCTTGGCCGTTTATGACCCGGCCTATTTATTATTGGGTAAAAGACAGCGCTAGAATCTATTTATTGGGCAACCCCGTGATTTGGTGGGCATCAACAACGGCAGTATTACTGCTAATTTTTAATTTTGTAATTTTTAATTTTCAAAAATTAAAAAATTATTTGAAAATTAAGTCATTGAAAATTGATTGGAAATTGGAAATTGGAAATTGGAAATTAAATTTTTTATTGGGCGGCTACTTGCTCAATATGCTTCCCTTTATCGGCATCAAAAGAGTAATGTTTCTTTATCATTATTTTATCGGCCTTATTTTTGCGATAATAATTATCGTTTATCTGATTGACCAATCCAAACAAAAAAAGAAAATATTTTTCGCTTTAATCGCGCTTGCAACAATAAGTTTCGTCTATTTCGCCCCGCTCACTTACGGGCTAAAACTAACCCCGGAACAATACCGCCAGCGATTGTGGCTCAAGACTTGGGAATAAAAAAACCGCCGTCTGGCGGTTTTTTTATTTGACATTCAACATATTTTATCTATAACATAGACACAAAGTCCTTTGACAAAAAGAGGTAGAAGAATGAAAAAATGGCTCTATTTATGTCTTGTACTCCCGCTATTTTTGGTAAATTGCGACGGTTGCAGCGAGCGAACACTGCCGACCGTGCCATCGTTTGACCAGCTTGATAAAAAAGCGGTTCGCGATTCATGGCTTGGCGGAGGAAGCCCGGGAAATGTCGGCGTTGTAATTCATACGCCGGGATATGAACAAGGAAGCAACGAATACAAAAATCAGATGGAAGCGACGCGACAGTTGCAACAAGCCGGTTGTATCGGCTGGGTGCGCTTTGATGCGTCATACGGCGGAAATGAAAATTCCAACTGGTATTACAAAAAGGCCAGAGAATTGGGATTAAGCATTTTTACCATTATCACCTTGGAAGATCTTGAAACCCATGGCTGGAACGATACTATTGATTATTTTGCAAGAAATTATCCAAGCTCAATGGCTTTTGAAATTGCCGGAGAAATCACCAATACTGATCCGTCCATCAATCCTACCGGGACGATGGACCCCAAAACCTATATGACAAAGCTTAAGGCAATGTATGCTTATGCGATGCAAAATCATCCGGAGCTTCGGGGACGCATTACCAGCGCACCGACATTCGGCAGCGGTACTGGCGGAGCAAAAGAACTCCAAACATTTTTTGAAAACGGATTGTTTGATCTTGATGGAATTATTGTTGCAATCAATGTTTATACCGATACTGCCTTGGTAAATTATGCCAATGTTTTGAATAATCCCAAATTTGCTCAAAAACTTGCCCGTCATGAAGTTTGGGTAACCGAATGCGGACAGATTGGCACAACCCAACAAATCGCTTTTATGGAAAGCGTCTTCTCCCGCTTACGCTCAATGCTTCATGCCAGAAATATTTTTTGGTATTCAATGTATGATGCCAATGACGCAAACGCCTATGGTCTGATTTACGGAATATCCGATGAAAATTTTACTCCAAGACCATTATTTGCCGCCCTCATTGACTCAACTCAAGGAACTTCCGCCGCGCAGACGCCGAACACACCGCTTATTGTTAATCCTCCCGGAATTGATCCTGCAATCAGGCACCCGCATAGCGACGGAGCAGATGAAAACGGAATTGACCGCTCAAGGAGAAAAGAGAGATGAGAAAAATAACGCCTATCGTTATTATGGTGATTGCGTTAATTCTGCCGACATCAAAAATATTTGCCGAAACAAGATTCAATTTTAAATTTGATATTACTGATGCTCTTGTGCCTCAACCGCGAGGTTCTGTAAACTATACTGGCTTTGAAGGAGAATTTGAATTTATCTGGCATACCGCCACCAATGAGCATATCGGGACACAGACACAAGCATCACAAACTCAATCTTCACAAACGCAATCCTCGCAAACCCAGTCATCGCAGACACAAGTTGCGCAAACTCCAGAAGCCAAACCCAGTCACCATTTTTTCCTGTACCACTTACTACCGGATGGTTTTGCGGCAGGATTCCGCAAAGAAAATACTTTAGTTTACGAAGGAGATTTTCTGTATATCAGATTTTTCAAGCGAACCGGCTCTTACCACTCATTGGAATTCTCCCCGTCTCTGGCTCTTGTTTACGGAGTACCGCTTAGCAACAAATTTTCAGCAACCAAATTCAATACCGACCGAACGCAATATGAAAGCGTCTTTCTGGTTAACAATGTTACAACATTTTTAAACAATAGTATTAAAAAGAATGGCGTCTTTTATCCGGAATTAACTTTGGGAATCAGAAAAGAATATCACCGCTTCAATATTGACCTTGTTCCCGGCATAAGAATCTTAAAATTTGGAATTCTAAAATCTGGAGGATTTTATGCTCCTTCCGATTTCAAAATTAAAACTGTTCTTTGCCCGACAATTGGAATTCGTCTAGGTTTAAGAATCTAAATCAAATCGCCCCATACATAAATGCGTAGGGCGATTTTTAAATTCTTATTCCCACTCCATTTTTTTCGCCTTTTGGTAGAACTCTTCTATTTTATCCCAGTTGAGATTATCAAAAAATGCCCTGATGTATGTAGCACGGTCGGAACCGGCATCAATGAAATAAGCGTGTTCGTAAATATCCAACACGATTACTGGCACTGCACCCCAAATCCCGCCATGATTATGAGCATCACAGTTGAATATCCGCAAATCTTTTTCGTGCATATCCCAAGCTAAAACCGTCCATCCCCGCGCCGCCATCCCACAAGCTGAAAAATATGTTTTAAAATTTTCAAATGAGCCGTATTTCTCAGCCAGCTTGCCGGCAATCTCGCCCTTTGGCATACCATCTCCTCCCAAAATCGCAAAATAATCTTCATGCAAATAAACACCGTTATTGGTAAACCCTTCGCCGTTTTTAAGCGCGCGAAGCTCGCTGTACGCCTGATTCCCTTCCGCCTTTCCGCTTTCAATAATAACTTGCAGTTTATCTTTTATCTCGTTGGATTTATTGACATAACCGGCATAAAGCTTACCGTGATGTATCTCTATCGTTTTTTGAGAAATTCCTTTTAACGAATCTGCCGCGAATGGCAATGATTTTATTTCTTTTTTAGACATTGGGCTTTTTTATAAATTTTAAATTACAATCCAAGATATTCATTAATTTTGGTTCTATCAAAACCAAGAACAATTTTCCCGTCAATATCAATCACCGGCACGCCGAATTGGCCGGTCTTGTCAATCATTTCTTTCTGCTTGACAATATCGGTGGAAACATCATATTCATCCCAGGTGAGATTTTTTGATTTAAAATACTCTTTTGCCATCTTGCAATACGCGCAAGACGGAGTCGTGTAAATTTTTATTTTATGTTCTGCAACTTTTTCCATAATATTTTATATTATATCACAAAAAGAAAAATAACAAATACTTGACTATCTAATTAACATTATGTATCATATCGGTAAAGTTCCCTGACAAAACTAAGGAGAAAAAATGAGAAAAATTATCGTTTTGGCTGTCGTTCTGCTGGTCGCCCATTCTCTTAATATTGTTGCTCAATTACCGCCGACAACACCGCCAAATACCGCCGAAGAAATTATGAAGCGAATTATTAATAAGGAAAAAGAAAATAACGCTTTGAAACAAAAGTATATTTCTTTCAAAAAAATAAGCGAAAT
>Ga0209541_10013702_pt1 | contig 12343 bp, 12 predicted proteins | sample RifCSPlowO2_01_FD_184027 | JGI IMG/M metagenome (GOLD analysis project Ga0209541, IMG submission 184027) | Groundwater microbial communities from Rifle, Colorado - Rifle CSP2_plank lowO2_0.1 (SPAdes) (version 2) | ecosystem: Environmental > Aquatic > Deep subsurface > Groundwater | place...
ACGGTATATCCGTAATCTTACGGGGCTTCGTGATCCTGCTGTCCTCGTTGAGATTGGAAAATTCTTTGGGAAACCAGCACGAGTCCGGGTACCAAATAATCCCGAGCAAGCAACGTATACTGCAGCGACGTGGCTGGGTTGCGACTACTATTACTTCGACCTCTGTGGCAACTACAATCTTTACTGCAATGACGCCACGCGTCGGGTACGCGAGCGATAGCGAGCAGTCGCGCCGAAGGCATAAAAAATTCTGAAAGACCTACACTTGATGAAAAAATAGAGCTTCTCTATGATGGAAAAGTATTACGATACAATGCAAGGTGTATGTTGAAGTTCCGGAAGATCTTGCCAGACAAAAGTAACTTTTTTAAACTGTTGCCTGTTCTTTATTCTTCATGAAAAATAAATTTGAATTTTTGCCGCACACTGCAGACGTGAAGTTTCGTGCCTATGGAAAAACTCTGGACGAAGCGTTTGCGAACGCAGCGTTAGCGACGACTGCAGTGATGACGGATGATGTTATTCAATCGCATATTGAAAAAAGAATTGCTGTCACGTCTGCGAAAAAAGAATCGTTGCTCTATGATTTTCTTGAAAAACTTTTGTACTTTGTTGATACGGAAGGGTTTCTTGTCGGGGAAATAAAAAAATTAGCTATTGTTCAGAAAGGAAAGAGGTATTCGCTGCATGCAATTGTGCGAGGCGATGCGGCTGAGGGGTATGATGTTTCGATGCAGATAAAAGCCGTGACGTACAGCGATATGTTTATAAAAGAAGAGAGAACGGGAGTAACGATACAAGTCGTGCTGGATATTTAACATGGTAGACTGTTACCTGAGCCGGGATGGAACGAAGAAGATTTCTGTAGTTCCCAAAAAAATTAATGACTATACGTATATTGTTGAGAAGCAGGAAGGCATGAACGTCCCCGTGAAAATTTTTGCGGATGAAAAGCTTATGAAAAAAATGCTTGACGATCAATGTATCTGCCAAGGTGTGCACGTTGCAACGTTACCAGGGATTAAAGGATTTTCCATCATGCTTTCTGATGCCCACCAAGGGTATGGGTTTAGTATTGGAGGGGTTGCTGCGATTGATGCGGAGAAAGGTTGCATTAGTCCTTCAGGAATAGGATTTGACATAAATTGTGGGGTACGCCTTCTCCAAACAAATTTGACAAAAGAAGAAGTCAGGCCGAAAATGAAAGAGCTTCTTGATGTAATGTTCAAATACGTTCCTCCTGGTGTTGGAAGGAAGGCAAATGTGAAGCTGACGGAGAAAGAACTTGAAAACGTTCTACGAGACGGTGCAAAATGGGCAGTCGATTATGGCTACGGAACAAAAGAAGATCTCGAGCACTGCGAGGAATACGGAACGATGCCCGGTGCTGATCCAGCTAAAGTAAGCAAGACTGCATGTGACCGAGGCATAGGACAATTAGGAACGCTGGGCTCAGGAAATCATTTCTTGGAAGTACAATACGTCGCAAAAATTCACGACAAAAAAACTGCAAAAGTTTTTGGCATAGAAAAAGAAGGGCAGGTCGTGGTGATGATTCATTGCGGTTCGCGTGGTCTTGGTCATCAGGTATGTTCGGATTACTTGCGAAAGATTGAGGAGACCTATCCAGACATTGTTGCATCACTGCCGGAAAAAGATCTTGCGTATGCGCCGGCAGGAAGCCCCATTGCAAAGGACTATTTTGGAGGCATGTGTGCTGCAGCAAACTTTGCGTGGGCGAACAGGCACATCATCGGGCATTATGTGCGGAAATCGTTTACTGACGTCTTTGGAAAAGAAGCAGAATTGCATACGGTATATGATGTTGCGCATAACATTGCAAAATTGGAAGAGCATACATTTGATGGGGAGACATGCAAAGTGTGGGTGCATCGGAAAGGTGCCACACGGGCATTCGGTCGAGGACGGAAAGAAGTTCCTGAAAAATATAGACCGTACGGACAGCCGATCCTTATCCCTGGTTCTATGGGAACGTCTTCGTATGTTCTCGTCGGAACGGACCATGCAATGCAAGAAAGTTTTGGGAGCACGGCACACGGCGCTGGACGAACAATGTCCCGGCATGAGGCACTCCGTCGTTGGCGTGGGGAGGACATTAAGCGGGAACTAGAGAAGGAGGGCATCCTTGTCAAGGCGACGTCGTTGAAGGGAATTAGCGAGGAAGCACCACTTGCTTATAAAGACGTTGATGAGGTTGTTTCTGTCAGTGACAAGGCAGGCATAGGGGCACTAGTAGCACAGCTCAAGCCCATGGGCGTCGTGAAAGGATAGAATGATTATTTAATTCCTAAAGTGAATCCGCAAGAATTGGCCTTACTGTTTTTGCTGGTATGGAGGAATTTTTGGAATGGGCTGTAAAAAAACTTCTAAGGATTTTCGATACAAGGTTTGCGTCTCTTCTTCTGTACGCTGAAATGGAGTGTCTACGCTTCCATTGCATTCGGAGTCGAACAACCATAGTTTTGTTTTTTCCTTGACGTTATTACCAGTAAAGAAATAAATTATACATTTTTGTTCAGGATCGTTTTCATTTCTAGTAATTGAAGGGCTTTGTCCATACATATGCTCTAAAACATAAATCTGGTCATGAACTGTAAGGTAGATATCTAGTTGTGCAAAGTAGCTTAGGTCACTTATATCTTTTGTTTCTGTGGGTTTATGCGTTCTAAAAATTTCTTCCAGCATGTGCTGTGCAATAAGGTCTAGCGGCACTTTTATTTGCTCTCTCTGTTCCGTCTTAGTTCTTTCTTCAGAGGATATAGGTTCTTTTGCTTCTTTGGTACAGCTAAGGCCAATAAGAAACAATGCTGTTTTCATGTTTATTCGTGAAACAGAAATCTATTATATACCTTCGCAATTTACATAGATGTAGAAAAGTTTAAATACGATACTTTCCATTAGTGCTTTATGAATGGTGTTTGGTTCTATGCGCTCGGTAGCGTTCTTATTGTCAGCATTATTTCTCTAATTGGTATCTTCACACTCGGGCTTCAAGAAAAACAATTGAAAGCATTTTTGTTGTACTTTGTCAGCTTTGCTGCAGGTGCATTGTTTGGAGACGTTTTCCTGCATCTTCTCCCTGATATTGTTGCGCAAACTGGCGGGTTCACATTGCAGGCGTCTTTTCTTGTCCTTTCAGGAATTGTTCTATCTTTTATCGTTGAGAAAATAGTTCATTGGCGGCACTGTCATTATATTGACCACAACCATGGTAAAAAAGACCCTGTGCATCCGTTTGCGGTTATGAGCCTTCTTGGAGATGCCGTGCATAATTTTCTCGATGGCATAGTCATTGGTGTAAGTTATCTAGTAAGTATTCCTGTCGGTGTCGCAACGACCCTTGCTGTTGTGTTCCACGAAATTCCGCAGGAAATTGGAGACTTTGGAGTTTTATTACAAGGGGGATTTACAAAAGGAAAAGCTTTGTTCTATAATTTTCTTGTTGCACTGACTTCTTTTGTCGGTGTGATTCTTGCGCTCTTCCTAAATAGGTATGTGGTTGCACTGCCACAGTATCTTCTCCCTCTTGCTGCTGGCGGATTTCTTTATATTGCCGGTTCTGATTTAATTCCTGAGCTGCATAAAGAAGTCAAGTCGTGGAAGTCTATTCTAGAACTTGCTATGTTCTTGCTCGGTATTGCTGTCATGGCTGTACTCTTGCTTTGGGGATAAGTTAGCTCTTAAAGTTCTGATACTCTGCAGGGCTTACTGGTGTCTTTTTCTTTTTCAAAACAGAATAGCCTATGTATCCGCCACTGCTAAGGATCACGACAGAAAAAATGCTCACCAGGATGATGGTCAGATAATTTTTATTTCCCTGTGCTTCTTCCAGTGATGGGGCTTCTAGAATCGTGCCGTCTATCGATGCGGAAAATTCCATAGATGTGCCTTTTCCAGAAAACACGCTAATCACTACATTCTTGTCCGAGCTTTCGTACGGTTCGCTGCTCGGCATAGAATCTTTAGAGAAAATGCTTTGTTCACAGCCACCAAACGCGGAACAAAAAATTGTCCAGACATCGCCGTCATCACCCATATCTCCCTCATCCAGGTCTTGTTTTCCTCCAGCCTCTTCCACGTCGATTAGCTTGTGCTCAGCATTTCCGTTTACTGCGTTGCAGTCCCATCGTGTTCCAGAGCATCCATTCCATGTTCCACGTTCGTCCATCACAGATGCGTCAATGTGCCAGATCATAAGTCCAGCTGCTTCGTCATCGTTCATTAGCTTTGTCCTGTGCCTGTTTTCAATAAAGAATTGTTCTGTATCCGAGATGGTAATGCGGTTGTATGTCGTTCCCTGCTGTGCATTGTCTTGATATATTTTGTAAAAGTTTGTATTCTCGATTTCGAGATATTGGTCTTGGCTTATCCATCCTAGGTATTCCTTTGACCAAGGATCGAGACTTGCCGGTGCGGCTAAAAACCCGCCGTAACCCATGATGCTCCATTCTCCAACGCCCTTTGAACTGCCGTCGTCAACGACTGTATCGTACAAATCCGGCAGACCTAGATAGTGCCCGAACTCGTGCGCAACAATTCCAATCGGACTCATTTCGCTCACCGTTTCATAGTCCATAATCGTTACCCCGTCAACTTCTATCGGGGAAATTGTAAAGTAGTGCGACCAGATTTCTTCGCCATTGCCAGAACCTGTTTCTTCATCTGCATTTCCTGCATGCACCACAAATAAGCTATCCACAAGACTGTCATCGTTTGTATCGTACTGTGAGAAGTCCACGTCTGCGTCTGCTGCGCGGATTGCTTCAACAATCATTTTTTCAATATTTTCTTCGTAATTGTTTCCATAGTATCCCATTTTCTCTTTAAGCGTATACCATTTTGGTGCGATGTCGCCTAGGATGTGCAAGTTTCCATAGGACTGTTCGTCATAGTAATCTCCCAACCCATGTTCACCAAAGAAGTTTGTTTTCAATTCTTCTACTGATAAAGATGCTTCTTCGTCAGAGAACTGTACTGGAATTACAATTGCGCTTAGTTTTTTCTGTTCAAAATTTGCCTCATAAGTCACGCCTCCTGTGATAATGTTAATTACTGGTTTTGGCTCTGGGAGTTTAGGTTGAACAGTTCCTTCATCTACTGCTTTTTCTAGCGACGGGTTAAGGAATTCATATTGCCCGATATCGTTAACTTCAACGCCATAGCCGTAAGTTTCTGCCAATGCTACACTCTTTTGTATATTTTCAGGGGGTTGCTGCCAGCGCGGAATTATTGATCCAGGTGCTACTGGTCTTTGTTCTCTGAATTTTGTACCGCAAGCAATTCCCTGTTCTTCTACTTCTATCGGCTTAAATTTTTTTGGTTCAAACGTTGTTGGCTGGAGGCGTCCTTCTGCGTCTGCAGTTGCATAGAAAAACTTAGGTTTTCCTTCCTCTTCTTGGACTACGACAGGACAACCCTGGAAATAGTGCTCGAAAGCAGGCGGACCGCCTTTTGCGACAATAAGGGGCTGGATATCAATCTTGTTTCCTACTTCGTCAACCTCATACGGCGGAATTGAAGTTGCACTCACCACAGGAAATACAAGAAGGACTATCAGTAGTATCAACCATTTTTTCATTATAAGTCTATAATTAATTGAAGGATTTAAAGGTTTCTCAGGAATATTTTTAAATAAAGAAGAGCATTATGTTATCAAATATGAATACTGTCTTGATTTTTTGTGCACATTCTGATGATGAGGCTATAGGAGTTGGGGGGACTATTGCAAAGTATGTTGCAGAGAAAAAGGATGTGATTAAGGTAGTCTTTTCACATGGAGAAAAAAGTATTCCGCACCTGCAGGAAGAAGTAGTTAAGAAAGCACGATTGCAAGAGACGGACGCTGCGAGTGCATTTATTGGCATCAAAGAGACTATTTGTCTGGGATTAAAAGATACAAAGCTGAAGAGTGAAGTACAACAACCTACAGTCATTCGCAGGGTGAAGAAGCTCATTCTTCAGTACAAGCCAGAAAAAATTTATGTTCCATCTGCTCTTGATCCGCATCCAGATCACCAAGCTGTGAACGGCGTCGTGCTTCAGATTGTTGATTCTCTCTCGAAACATTATCCTGTCTATGCCTATGAAGTATGGAACGTTGTTAAGGAAACGCACCCACGTGTGTACGTTGATGTTTCATTGTATATGAAAAAAAAGCTTACCTACATAAGAATGTTTAAAAGCCAGTGGGGCTATATGTTTTTGTTGTACCTTCCAACACTATTCCGTAGCATTGTGTATGGTAGAAAAAATGGATGTACATATGCAGAGAGGTTTTACAAGATCCGATGAAAGTTCTCTTTGTTGTCTCGGGAATTGGATATGGTGATGCGATACGGGAGCATGTTAACGTTGTTGCATTGAAAAAAAAGTTTCCGCAGGCGCATGTGATGGTTGCAGGATATGATAATTCCTATCACTATTTCCATGACAAGTATCCGACTGTACGAATTAACGGGTATAAATTGATAGGGACATCGCTGCGTGTCAGTGCGGTGCGTTTTGGTTTGCGAAACTTGTTCTTGCCGGCGTTCTGGGTTCTTGGCACGTTGAAAGTACGGCTTCGTACGTTTAACTTTATACCAGATATTATAGTTTCTGACTTTGAGCCAGTAGGTATTTCTCTTGCGCGTGTGCTATTCAAGAAATGTGTCGTTGTTTTTGGCTATGATCCGTTATTATACAAAGCATATGCGAAGAAACACAAAATAAGTTATAAGATGAAGATCGAGGCCGCATACTTTGAAAAGTTGTATGACCAGGCAGATCTTGTCGTTATTCCGACTTTCTTACGACCGCAAGAACGGCACCTCGGGTACAATTACATTGACCCTGTCTTGCGTGTGCATCCAAATGACTTGCCGTCAGAAAACGTGCTAATGAAGAAATTCCATTTGAAACGAAAGCCTGTCCTTGTGATGCTTGGCGGATCTGATTTTGGGACAACGTTAGCGAAACATATTAATGCCATTGCGCCGTCTATAGATGAGGATTTTATTATCTTTGGTGGAAATTTAGATATCCACTGTGCGAAGAATGTGCGCTACTTCCATTATAGTGCAGATTTTTTGAAATACTTAAAAATTTGTAAAGGGGTTATTACCCTTGCCGGACATAACACACTTTCTGAGTCTCTTGTGTACAAAAAGCCTGTATTGTGTTTTCCTATTCAGGATCATATTGAGCAAGTTTTGAACGCGTATGCGCTTGAAGATATGATTATGGTGAGTCATGATAGTTCCTACAAACATGTGCAGAAAGTATTGCCCGAATTTCTCAAAAACATTTCTCACATCGAGAAAAAAGTTGCGGGGTTGAACGTGAAAGGAAACGGTGCAGAGCAAGTGGTAAGATTTATTGATCTTGCTCTTAAAAAGTAGCCTCGAGCCATTCTTTCCCTCTATCGATGAGAGATTCTATGCGGAAGAATACGAGCGTTTGTGCTCCGTTTTTTCGTAAAAATTCCATGTCATTTTTTATTTCATCGATATTTTTGTAGATTGGTTCGTTGCGGAAGATGCCTGTGTCGACAAGTCCGACTGCAAAATATGCGTCCTCGTTTTTTTTCATAAACCACTTATAGTAACTGTTGTACAACCATCGTACTCCTTTCGGCACGAAGGTACTGTAGTGCATGTAGTTGTAATGCAACCGCGAGTTTTCTTCCCAGCCCCAGTGTCGTAAAAGAAATTTTGGCAAGGGAAACGTGGAGAGGATAATGTCCGTGTCTTTACTTAATTTTTTTATTTTATTCTGAAGATATTTGCTGTTTGGTGCTCGACGGAAAAAGTTTAATACTAGCCAGCGGATACTTGTTGTGAATGAATATTTACCTTTTGGTTTTGGTGGCTCGATATCTATTTTTATTTTTAGCCCACGATACTGGTCTAGTTGATCTATCATTTCTTTTTTCGTAAAGCCAGAAAACCAATAGCCTTCTGAGAATGGCAATGTTGGCCATGCGTTAACTTCAATATTTTTTGAATACGCCTGCACTTTTTTCTTCCATGTTTCATACTCTCCCCGAGAACTACAAGCGAGGTATATCACTATCTTTCTTTTTCCAAGCATTGCAGCAAGCTTCTTACAGTTGTATTCCCGTGGAAACTCGCACCAGTAGATAGATTTCATAGATTTAAAAGTAGCAAGAAAACTATATAAACCGTTTCTTTTTCTGGGTTCCAAATGTTTCACGAGAAGAAAACGCTTGAAGAAATGGTTGGCAAGGAAATGTCTCATGTACGGCACCTCTATCAACACTACCATAAACAGTATCTTGTGGATTATAGTATCTATACCCCATTCTATACGATTGCCATGGGTACTGGAGAATATTTTATTGCAGGTCTTGAATCTGATGAAGTTTTAAAACTTCGTGTCATAGGAGCTGCTACAGATCTCGTTGGCTCTTTTCTCTATGGCTATTCTCGTGAGCGATGGGCAATGTTGTGGCATACCAATGCACAGAGTTCGCGCTTGAGAAAATTCTTCGTTGATAGTTCGATGTCTATAGCATTTGCCATTCCCTATGGTCTTGCATTGTTTCTTGTCGGTGCCGATCGCAAGGAAGCATCCGTTGCGCTTGTTGTTGGGACAGTAACAGGACGGGCGTACGGGTATCTTCTAGATAAATGGAGAAAACGGTGGGGTACGACGCCGACGTTAGATGTCTAATTAAGAAACTTTTGTAGCTTCTATTCGCGGATATATGGTTTTAGTGCATCTAGTATTTCATCTTTGACATTTGGTTTAACATATCTTTCGAGGATACTTCTGACACTTGCTATCGGCGAGGCGTCGATATTTATTTCAATCTCGTACGGCTTTGCTTTTGGCATTGTTTGTTCGAGAGACTGTTCGATGTATTCGTCTGCAAGTTCTTCCAATGGTTTATCCTTCGCCAGGAGTAGTCGTTTCTGTGGGATACCCTTAAGATGTCCTGTTGGATTATTGAGACCTTGATATGCACTTGCAGTAAGACGTCCATTAAGGTACGCAAGTCTCACGACACGCATCGTCGGTTGTTCTGATGGCTGACTAAATTGGATACCCATATTCTTTTTATGACCATACATTTTTGAGCTTGCAAAAAGCTCTGATGCAAATGCTCGCAACACTTTTTCATCCCGAGCGAATGTTCTCCAGAGTGGATTCATTAGCACTTCACCAAACATAGACGTTCGTCCATTGTATCTTTGAACAGTCTCCAGGGAAAACTCTTCTTCATCAATAACGTCGTAAATACCCTGTTCCAGAACCAAAGCCCCAGTTTTATCTAAAGTACTTTCCTGTGAAAGTTCTCGGATAAGCTGAGAATCGTGAACAACCTTTATTTTTCCATCAGGATGTTGGGCAACAGCATCTCCTGTGTCTACAATGTTTCCGAGGGAATTTAAAGGTGTTTGCATAACATCAACAATAGCCATAGGAATAAGTCCTGCATCAAACAAGGCAGGCATCTGGCGATAAATTGATCCTTGAAAGACTCTTTGTTTTGGTGTATTCATGGTATATTTTTTCTTCTCCTAGTGTAACCACTTACTAGTAGTGTTTATATACTTTTCGGTACGTTTTCATAGGTGTCTTGATGGCTTTTTGCTGTTATTATAATGGGATTGCTCTGCGTGCATTGTGTTAACGCCCGATGGGGGATTTGAACCCCCGACCTGTAGCTTAGGAGGCTACCGCTCTATCCAAGCTGAGCTATTCGGGCACACTAGAATGAGAAATCTTCCTCTTTAAAAGGATTCTTTTTTACAAAGAGAACAAAAAAAGAGAAAAAGATTATTTGGAACCCACAGTTTCCATAATCTCTGAAAGAACGAGATACGGGTCTATGTTTGCACACGGGCGACGATCTTCGAGGTAGCCTTTTTCTTCGAGAGCACATTGCCATGGCGTTCTTCCGCTTGCGCCTCTATCAGACACGCCCCATGTGAACTTGTCGCAGCTGCTCGTCTCGTGGATTCCAATAAGTCTTTTTTCTATGCCTTTGCCGTAGAGGTTGATTTGTGCTACATGGTTTTCTCTCAGACGTTCGATAACATCGTCAAATCGTGTTGTTCCATCACGCATTCTTTTTGTTGAGAAGTTCGTGTGTGCTCCGGCGCCATTCCATGCTGGGTGAGGCTTTGGGTTGAGTGAAGCTATCACACCGTGTTTTTCTCCGATGCGATTCATCACATAACGAGCGACGACAAGGTGGTCCGCGATGGTGAGTGGATCATCGGCACCGACTTGGTACTCCCATTGCCCAGGCATAACTTCTGCGTTGATTCCCGCAATTTTTAATCCTGCTTTCAGACATGCTCGCCAATGCTCTTCTGCAATTTCTCTTCCGAATACTCTGTCTGCGCCTACACCACAATAATATTTTCCTTGTGGATCTGGCAATGCTCCATCTAAATGAAGGAATCCAAGGAATTTCCCGTCGCTTGTCATCAACGTGTATTCCTGCTCGATGCCAAACCAAAATTCATCGTCTGCATATTCTTTTACTGCTTCTCTAAGGAATTTTCTTGTATTTGATTGGTGTGGTCTGCCATTTTTATAGAATACTTCATTGAGTACCAGAACATGCGGGACTTCTTCTGTGCCATTGTTTCGTAACGGATCGTAGAAAACAGCAACAGGCAGCAAGACTCTGTCTGAATCTTTTCCAGTTGCTTGGTTTGTGCTACTTCCGTCGAATCCCCATACTGGCGGGACTATTTCTTCTAATGGTGTGCCATCTTTTAACGTAATAAACTTTGTCTTACTTCTCGGTTCTGGAAGCGTCTTCAGGAGGTTAGGACATTCTTCTATAACTTCTCCATCCTTTGTTCTGGGCAGGTTTTCTCCGTCGAGCCAGATATATTCTGCTGCGATGGTTGTTTTTCCCTTTGGTAGTGTATGGTATTTTATGTCTAGAATGCGTTCCAGTGCTTTTTCGTGGTCCATGGTTTTCTCCCTCACTAATTTTTTAATTTTAAATCCTATTAGCGCATATTAATTTTTGTTTACTTTTATTATACTTTTGTCTTACATAATGGCTTGTTCGTACCCATTTGTCTTTTTTACTGCGGAAAATTTAAAAGGAATTAAACATTTATCTTGCTCTATGGATATCAGAGACCAGAAAATTCTAAGTGTTCTTCTTGAGAATTCCCGTCTCTCGTGCAGGGAAATTGCAAAGCGCGTCGGATGTTCCGTTGCGACGGTTATCAACAGGATGAGAGAGCTAGAAAAACAAGGCATCGTTAAGGGGTATGTTGCACAACTCGACTATGAAAAGTTAGGCTACGATGTGCAGGCGGTCATCAGCCTCAGAATCTCCAAGGGAAAATTGTTTGAAGTTGAAAAAAAGATTGCTATCCTTCATCCCGTATTTGCCGTCTATGATGTCACGGGAAACTTTGATGCGATTGTCGTCGCGAAGTTCAAAAGCAGGAAAGCGTTGGATACATTCCTTAAAAAAATACAGGCCTATGATTTTGTCGAGCGGACAGACACAAAATTGGTTTTGAATACTTTTAAAGAAAGCCCTATCAAACTGTCATAAACCTTATATACTCTTTTAAAAAATAAAAACGGATGCGTGCAGTTCAAGTATCTTCTCTGCAGGAAAAAGCCATTGATACTTTTTCAAGACTTCCTCTCCCTGTAAGACGAGCTGTTATTACGCCGGTAAACGCGCTTCGATTACAACGAGTAAGGCATTTGCAAACACCGGAAGTTCTTGTCTTTTATGTTCTTGACACATGTAATTTGCGATGCAACCATTGCTTTTATTGGAAAGAAGTGGATAATCCTCGGGAAGCGCATTCACTTGAGCAGGTTGAAAAGCTTGCAAAGTCATTTAAAGAGCCGCTGCAGCTTCTGACCCTTACTGGCGGTGAGCCTTTTTTGCGAAAAGATATTGTTGATGTCGTGCATTTGTTTGTGAAGTATACTCATGTGAAGAGGGTTCATGTCGCGAGCAATGGATTCACTCCGGAGATGATCACGCAAAAAGTAAAAGATATGCTTGCGATTTGCGGCGATACGAGAATTACCTTACAGTTTTCCATTGATGGTTTTGAAGAGCTGCACGATAGGTTGCGGGGAAGAGTTGGGAGCTTCAAAAATGTGTGCGAGACGACAAAGATGGTGAATGCAATTAAGGATCCGAGGCTTGCTGTTTCCGTTGCAACGGTCGTTCACCAGAAGAATTTTTCTACGCTCAAAGAGTTCAAGAAATTTGTTAATGAAGAGCTGGGCGTCTCATTAAAAATAAACGTGCTTCGAAAAACAAGCAGCGTGAAGGGTGTTCCAGTAGAGCATTTGCAGGACTTTGACATCCGTG
>Ga0209541_10013703_pt1 | contig 12343 bp, 12 predicted proteins | sample RifCSPlowO2_01_FD_184027 | JGI IMG/M metagenome (GOLD analysis project Ga0209541, IMG submission 184027) | Groundwater microbial communities from Rifle, Colorado - Rifle CSP2_plank lowO2_0.1 (SPAdes) (version 2) | ecosystem: Environmental > Aquatic > Deep subsurface > Groundwater | place...
AAATCCAGGCAAAACGTATTGTCCCGTTGCATCAATAACCGTATCTGCTGAAGCTCCCGAGGTTGGGGCTACGTCGCTAATCAATCCCCTATCAATGGTAATGTCCGCAGGAAAGCCGGGCTTGCCTGTTCCGTCGATGATCGTAGCGTTTTTGATTAAGATGTCATGCATATGATTTCAGACGCGCCCGATAAGAGCTATGACCATGCCGATAATTGCCACAACCACGCCGATGACCCAGAAACGCATCGTAACTTTATATCCGGGCCAGCCCAGAGCTTCAAAATGGTGATGAATCGGGGCTACCAGGAATACTTTTTTGCCGCGCCAGCGCTTCGAGGCGAACTGGATTATATCGGATCCTGATTCGACAACTAGCAAAAACCCGATGATTGGCAGGACCGCCACGGAATCCGTAAGAAAAGCGACAGTGGTGAGAGCCACCGTGAGTCCCATCGTGCCGGTTTCAGACATATAAAAACGCGCTGGCGGAATGTTGAACCATAAAAATGCCAGAATCGCACCAGCCACCACGACGCAAAACGTCGCAAGGTTAATTTGGTTTTGGAAGAACGCGATGCCGCCGTAGGCCGCAAAGATGGAAGCAAAAGTCCCGCCGGAGAGACCATCAATGCCGTCAATTACGCCGCCGGAGAATGTGGCAAGCGTGGTTATGATAAAAAGCGGAATATACCAGCCATCAATGTAGATTGAACCGAGAAACGGAATGTAAATCGTCCGCCAGTCAAGCTTGAAATAAAACCATAGGGCCCCGGCTGTTGCAATCACTAGAATCAAAACTATGCGGCGTGTCAGCCCGATGCCGCCGCCCTTGTAACTTCCGCGCTCGTTAATCTGAAAAATGTCATCCGCCAAACCCAAAAGCGCGGCCGCAATCAAACTGACCAGCGGCAGCCAAGTTTGGTCGCGCGATAAAAAATTCAGCTTATGCAGAATTGGCGCATCTATAGCGTACGGTATGGCCCAAAATAAGAGCGCGACCACCACAGTTGTTACCCAAATCAAAAGTCCCCCGAGGCGCGGTGTCGAAACTTCTTTGTCTTTGTGTAGCGAATGAAAAATCGGCGTTCCTGAACCGTCGGCGGCTGTGATGCGCGCGGCTTTGCGCCACATCTTGTGCTTATACAAGAAATTTGTTAGGAGGGGTGTCCAGGCCATTGCTACCACAAAGCTAAAAGCCCCCAATCCAAATACTTTTAATACATTCAAAATAAGCTCGCGCTCGGCATCCATAGTGAGGCGTATTTTGCAACTATTATAGCCTATTTTGAGTTGCGGCGAAATGCTCTCTCGATAGCGCCAAGCAAAAGCTCGCCGTCGCGGAACCGGTCAGGTGAGCGTAAAATCACCACAATAATGTCCTCGGGGAAGTCGGTGAAGCGGTAGCGGATGACTAAAGCTCCTTCAGCATTATCCGTTAGTCCGGTTTTTATGCCGATAATGCCCGGGTGTGAAAGCAAAAGACTTGAGCTTTTAATGGGATATTTACGGCCCGAAAGACTGGTTACGCTTTTGGGCGGAGAAGCGGTTTCGTCCCAAAAGCCTGGCCGGTTGGCATCGATATATTGGACGAGACGAAATAGATCTGTTGCTGTTGAAAGGTGGCCAAATTCATCTAGCCCGGTTGGATTGCGGAAATGGGTCCGCGAAAGACCGAGTTCTCTCGCGCGCTGGTTCATTGCCCGGCGAAAAACGTCTTCCGCTGAAGTATTATCCGATCGAAGTTTTTGGCCGACAGTTTCGGCAATTGCTGTTGCGATATCATTGTCCGATTCAACCAGAAGCATGGTCTTGGCCGTGTTTGCGGCAAGTTCTTCTCCAACCGGAACATCGCTGATTTTGGGCGTTACGCGTTTGGCTGATTCTGTCAGTGTTATAGTTAAATCTCCTCCAAGTTCTTTCAGCATGAGCGCCGTCATGATTTTAGTGAGGCTTGCGATTGGGACTTCCGCATCGGTATTTCGCGAAGCCAGAACTACACCCGATTCTGTTGCGGCGATGAATGATTCCGCTTGAATTTTATCTGTGTTCACCGTCGCAAGAACTATGCCCGCGGCATACTTGGGGGTTCTCGGCAATTGCGAAAATGCGTCGGTCGCCGCGGGTTTCTCGGCAAGTCTGCTGTTTTCTGATGAAACTAAGGCGACAGAAGTTCCAACTAAAGTAACAAAAAATACTCCGGCTGCCGCAGTGACGCGATACCAGGTCATGATGTTAGCGCTATTTCGGGTTTTTCAGTGTCCGGCACGGCGATTGCTGTTTTATGATACTCGTCCCACTCCGGCAGATTTTCCACTTTCTCGATTCCGAGATGCTTTAAAAAGTCAAAGCTGATTTTATATAAATAAGATCTTGCGTCCTTAGGGTTTTCAATCCGCTCAACAAGCCCCCGAAGCAATAAACTACGGATGCTAAAAGATGAATTGACGCCGCGGATATGTTCGACTTCGGCTCTTGTAATGGGGCCTTTATACGCAATTGTTGCGAGAACCTCAAGTGAAGCTCGCGAGAGCGACTCGGCAAACTCGCTTTTTATGAGATCCTCGACAGTTTTATTTTCTTCGGGCGCTGTGCCGAATTGCCATTCATCTCCCTTTTGCAGAATACGGATTCCATGACTGCCGTAATCCTGTGCTAATTCGGAAAGCGTTTGCCGGATAGCGCTTTCATCTTGACCCAAAATTTCTCGCAGGCGCTTCAAACTCACACCTTCGCTCCCGACGATGAGTAAAATACTTTCAATTTTTGCTTTAAGGCGCAGGGGAGGCATGAACTAGGGTTTTTGGGGCGAGTGCTGGACAACTATATCTTTGAATAAGCCCTCTTGATCCAGCGTAACCAGTTTTTGTTTAGCAAGCTCAAGGATCGCAAGAAATGAAATCACCACTTCGATTTTTTCCTTGCTGCCATGAACGAGCGCGGAAAACGCTTGGGTTAGATGCTGGCTTAAGCGATTTTGGATGTCGCGTATTTTTTCCTCAAGCGAAATCACTTTGCGGATTTTCTCTTCGGCTAGAGTCTGGACTTGCGGCAGGTTGCGGATAATCGCCTGAAACGCCACGGCCATATCCGGCATGGCAAGACGCGGCGGCGGGTGGAAAATAATCGGTAGCCCCATATAGGCATCGCGGCTATAAATATGTATTTGCCTCCGGTCGAGTCCGCCTAAGAGCTTAGCCAGTTCTTTCACGCGCTGATATTCCGCCAAGCGTCGCGCAAGATCATCCACGGACTCCTCTTCTTCGCTGGTAAGTTCCAGGTGCGGCAGAAGCGACCGGGATTTAATTAACATCAGCTCGGCGGCAACAACTAAGAAATCTGCGAGCGTTTCTTGGTTGATTATCTCAAGACTGCGAATGTAGGCGAGAAAATCATCTGTCACTTTTGCGAGCGAGATCTCATTGATCGGCAGTTTCTCGCGCTCGATTAAGTCAAGTAAAAGGTCCAACGGTCCCTCAAATATCTCTTGTTTAGTGTGATACGTCCCCAATGTTGTTCTCATGATCAATAAGCCGGCTTATTGGACTTATAATTCTGTAAGCGCTTTCCTCCAACGTCTTATGTCGCTTGGCGAGCCTTTTGCGGGCAAGTGCAGCGCATTCAGCCACCGGCTGAAACGATCCGCCCAAGGTTTTTCTCTGAATAGCCGCCGGTACATTTGTTTGTATCCCTCGCCGCCTTTTGCTAGGTCGTGCCGGACGGAATTCACGGTGGTTTTGCTCAATTTAAGCATGCGGCAGATCGTTAAATAATTATAGCCCCTTTGAAGCAAGATTGCCGTCATAAGGCGTTTTGCGATCATAGTTTCTTCACTTGTAGTGAACAAGTCGTGTAGGAATGTTCGGATGAGCGTTTCATTATTTGTTCGCGCAAAGCTTATTACCAACGCCTCTGCAATATTGCGCCGCACTTCCGGCAATGGAATGTTTTGAGAAACTTTTGGCATTGTGATCCATCTTTATTTTATATTGTAACCTATATTATTCACAACATCATTATTCCCGACAACACTTTTGTATTAGTCCAATAGACTGGCCTATTGACTATGGTTATAATATTCTAATTAACCAACTCCTTAAGTGGAGTGCGACGTTGCGTGGCGAGATGGTTACGATGCAATATGGCAGAATAGTCATTATAAACCAAGCTCGCGGAGCTGTTTTGGTTCGATTGTCGAGGGCGAGCCCATCATAGGATCGCGCGCGGTTCCAGTCTTGGGGAAAGCGATTACCTCCGAAATACTGCCTTCCCCCGCCAAAATCATGGCGATGCGATCAATCCCCGGCGCGAACCCCCCGTGGGGTGGGGCGCCATATTCAAAGGCTTCCAGTATATGCCCAAATTTTTCTTTGGTCTTTTCGGGCGTTAATCCAAGAATCGCAAAAATTTTCTCTTGCAGGGTTCTGTTATGAATTCGAATACTGCCCGAAGAAACTTCAAATCCGTTTAAAACGATGTCGTAGGACCACGCTCGAACCGAGAGCGGATCGGAATCAAGTTTCGCTAAATCTTCCGGATTAGGCGTGGTGAACGGATGGTGTGATGGCTGTAGCGCGCCGTCCACGCCCTTTTCAAACATTGGAAAATCAACCACAAAAGCGAACGCAAGTTCGTTTTGATCCGCGGTATTTTTACGCAGATCCGGTTTATCGGTTCCATAACGCTCCATCGCTTCTTTATATGTAAGCCGCGGCCAAGGTTCGAAAGTCAGATGTTTTTCCGGAAATAACGCGCGCGTCATTTCCGTGAATAGTTCTTCGCCCAATTGCAATACTTCTTCTTGCGATACAAAGCTCATCTCAACATCAAGCTGGGTGAATTCCGGCTGGCGATCGCCCCGCTGGTCCTCATCGCGAAAACACCGCGCGATCTGAAAATAACGCTCAAGTCCGGCGACCATTAGAAGTTGTTTATACTGTTGGGGCGATTGCGGTAGAACATAAAACTTTCCCGGATAAATTCGCGAAGGCACCAAAAACTCTCTGGCGCCTTCAGGGGTGCCTTTAGTTAAAATCGGCGTTTCGACTTCAATAAAATCGCGGACCTTAAGCCAGTTTCGCATAAACAAAGTTACCTCATTTCGCATCCGCAGATTTTCTTGCAAGCGCGGCCGGCGCAAATCCAGATAGCGGTACTTAAGGCGCAATTCTTCTTCAATATCTTTTCCGTCTCCCGTAACCGGAAAGGGCGGAGTGTTAGCGGGATTTAACACCGTAAGCGATTCCGCCTGCAATTCAATCGTGCCGTTAGGCGATTCGGGGTTTTGCATCCCCTTGGGGCGTTCGGCAATAGTGCCTTCAATTAAAACTACCCACTCATCGCGAAGCCCAGAAGCTATTTCATAAGTTTCTTTGATTGCGGGCGTTAACCCCGTTACAACCCTGCCTAATGGCTGGGGCTTCTCGTTGATTTTTTGGATTCCGCTTTCCTCCCCAACCTGAAGGCCCGAGACGTCCGGTTGTAACGGCGTGAAAACTACCTGAAGCATTCCGCTCCGGTCTCTTAAATCAATAAAAATAATTTTCCCGTGATCACGCCTTGCGGCCACCCAGCCGGCGACTTTCACTTGCTTTCCAACAAGAGAAAAACACTCGCGCACTAAATTCCGCGAACTCCAATCAGTATTCATGGGATTAGTTTCATTCTAACGAAGTTTTTAATGAATTTCCAATAGCGGTAGTTCTTCAACTCGCTTCGCTTCGTTCAGGACACTTCGACGCTCTAAAGTCTAAGTGCAAAAGAAAAACCGGGGGGCGAATGCAGATGACCTGCACCGCCCGCCCGGTTTGTCAACGTTTGCCCCTTGGTAGCCCGTACCTGCTGTAGCGAATCTAGTCCACAACGAACCGCACCTCCCACGGTACGGGGCAAAGTCTGTCTGGCCCCAAGAAGAAGAGGTTCAAAGGAGAACAATAGAGGACATAAACTACCGGCGCTCCTTCATCAATATACGTGAAGATTGGCGCTTCACGCACAATGAAGATGCTTCGGAAGTAGTAGCGCTCGCGAATCGGTATGAAAAAATGCGGCCGATCCACATGCCTGACTCTCCAGCCATGGGAGCGATAGTGATCCGGCGCGTAGAACCGGTGATGTTCCCGTATCTCCGCGCGTCTCATCTCAACCGGCCGTGGCCTGTGAGCGACAGCTGGCGCCTGATGAGGCACCGGGGGACGCTCTGCTCTAGGCGCCGGGCGATAATCCGGAGGACGGCGTTCTGCTATCGATGGAGCCATAGGAGCACCTACTTGAGGCGGTTGTGGTCCAGTTCTCGGTCCCGTATGGGTCGGCGGTTGTACTGTGGGAGCTGGAGCCGTCGGGGCGTTTGCGCGCGGTGGCTGTGATTCCGGCCTTGGCCTCACATGCATTGGAGACTGCACAGCCGGAGACATAGGTGCTGTGCCAGGAGGTGGTTGCACCTGCTGGCGCGAGGGCGGCCTGCCCGGCTGGCGAGGCTCGCCTACTGGCGGTCTTGAAACTTCTGGCCTTCGTTGATGCTGCGGCTCTGCCGCCTGTGGTCTCGGTGCCGGACGCGGTACCATCTGTTGTTGTGGCGGTGCCGTACGCGGTGTGGCTTGTGGCTTTGGAGCGTTCTTGTCGCTACACTTCTGCCCCGTCAGGCAGGGCGCTTCCGCGCCGGCAGCGCTGGCCATTGCCAGGAGCGTGAAAATTCCAGCTAGAACAGCAACAACCCTTTTCATGGCGCGTTCCTCCTCTGTGGTCGATCGTTTAAATACGGGTTATTCCTAGAACTGTTGAAGAGCTAGATCGTTACCCCAAAAGTATGACAAAAACCCAAAATCTGCAATACCTCGCCTCAAACAATATTATCGAGGTTGAACCTCGATAATAATCTCGATAATGTTGGAGCTTGATTTTTTATACCCCCATAAGAAGATTTAGTGTGGCAAGAGGTTAAGCAAAAAAGAAAAAAGAAGAGTTAAGAGTTTAGAAATTCGCTCATATGCAAGCGATCGCTTGCATATGAGCGAATGATTATTGACTCATGAAATTTCCCATTTCATACCGATTTATACCGAAATCAACCTTCCCTTTTATTTTATTTTCGCCAACAATACCTCGCGGCAAGCCACGAGGTTACCCCACAGAAAAAAGGGCGAAAATAAAAAAAACGCGCAGAGGGCTGCCGGGATGGCAGCGCTCTGCGCGATGGTGGGCGCCCCAAGTAGGGTCTGACCCTACTTGGGGCGCAAGGGACGCCGGAGCTATTTGCACTCCGGCGCGTACCCCCCAGGGATCTTCACGGATCTCCCGGTCGGCACGCAGTCCGATGATGCCGCGGGTGGCGGAAGCGGCGGTGCTGGAGTTACCGCTGGCGGAGCGTAGCTAGGCGCGCTATAGCCTGGCGGCGGAGGCGGCATGGGTGCCGCCCGCGGCGCTTGCTGTTGTGCGGCCGGCGCTACGCCAGGTACCTGGTGTCCCCTGTTGTACATGCAGGAGTAGTAAATCGTATCATAGGCCCGCTGTGCCGGCCCGGAGGCCGAACTGGCTCCGGCCGCGCCGAATGCCCCGCCGGCGACGCCGCCTGCGGCGGCCCCGATTCCTGCGCCTCTACCGCCTCCGGTAGCGGCCCCGAGGGCAGCGCCAAGAGCGGCAGTTCCGAGGATAGATAACACGGCGTTCGTGTTCGCCGCGTCCTGCACACGTTGTGCGTCAGCCATGGCTGACGCGTGGCACTGCGATCTGTCGCTGTCGAACTCGAAGGTGCTCTTCCCTTGTCCAGTGAAAACCGGCATCGAGGAGCCAACCACCATCGGTGCACAGCTCGCAACGAGGAACGGAATGAGAACAACCAGTGCGATGGTTCTTGTGGGGCCTACCCACTTTGTCTTCATCGCGCGCACCTCCCCCATATTCGTTGAGTGTTTACTGTGGTGGAGCCGTTTGCGGGACGACCTTGACCCAACCCCCGGGACAGGACTGAACGTAGGGATAGTATGTCCCGCTAGGACCTGCGCTCTTGCACAGGTACCAGTACTGCTGTTCTACCGGTTGTTGCTGGATGTAGGTCTGCGGTGATTGGATGATGATCTGCTCCCGCACCTGCGGTACAACCACTGACGGCGCAAAGAGCGGATACAGCGGTGGCACATAGACCGATGGCGAGCACCACGCATTCCACGGGTTGCAACCCAAGTAGGGTGGACCCCAGTAAGGATTCACATGGGGACCCCAAAAGCCGAAGTGAGGACCGTACCGGTCGCGCGCCTCGGCGATCGTAGGCATGATACTCCCCACGATCATGATAAGAGCAACAACGAGAACCAGTACTACCGTAAACTTGCGGTTCATGGTCTCACCTCCTTAGGCGATGACGGGTTAATTGCAGGATGATTGCACCCTATGACATCTGTTTATATTTCCCTTGAAGCTTATGTGAACGAACTAACGAACTCGGAATTAACTCACGAGCTTTTGATGCCATTATTATACTACGAGAGCGCTGGAAGTTCAACACTGAACGTACTCCCCTTGCCTACTCCCTCTGATTCAACCCGGACATGCCCCTTATGGTCTTCTACAATGCGTTTGACTATATAAAGACCCAGCCCCATACCATCCGGCCGGATTCTTTTGGCATTCTCGCTCCGTACGAACTTGCCAAAAAGCTTGGGGATGTCTTCGGGCTTCACGCCAATGCCACTGTCTTTTACTGAAAGCGCCAGCCGCTGGCTATTCCCTGGTCCTAATTTCCGCAGTACCAACTCAACCGATCCGTGCTCGGAGTATTTAATGGCGTTATCCACAATATTGATTACCACCTCGTGTAATTTATCGAAGTCCCCAATCATGCGCGAATCGGCGGCGTTTTCATTTTTGTATATAAGTGGGATATTTTTAACTTTCGCGGTCTCTTCTAGCTCCTGCAATACGCCATGGATAATATCTTCCAGTTTAACTTCTTTGAACTCATATCTAATCTTCCCCGCTTCGATTCGAGAAAGATCCAGAAGATCGGATACAAGCTTTGCCAGCGCTCCGGAAGAAATCAATACGCGATTCAGAGCTTCCTTGATACTATCCGGAATCTTGCCAAACGATCCTTCCAGCACCATTGAGGTATAACCTTTTATAACCGTCAACGGCGTTCTCAACTGATGCCCGGCAATCGAGATAAACTCCGATTTCGCTGCGTCTAATTTTTTAAGCTCTTCGTTGGCTGAGGCTAATTCTTCTGCCAACGACTGAATCTTTTCTTTTTGCTTTACTTCATTTATGACGCTACGGATCAGGAGAATGCCAACCCCGATCACCAGCGCAAGAAGTGCACCATTAATAATCTCGGAGCGGAGTGTATCGGCGAGAAGTGTCTGAATAAGAAGGAAAATCCAAATGATGAAAATAAGCAACTCTGCGGTGATAACTCGTATATTAAATAAATGGTGCTTGATAGCCGCATAGCCAAAGAAGAAAAGTCCAAGTGTAACAGCAAAATTAATATAGGGGGGGATGAAAATGTTATACCAGAGAAAGAAATTTGTTCCACCACCACCAAACCCGATAGCCGACCCCCATAAAACTAATTTAATTTGAGCCTTGCGAGTAGATTCAGCAGTGCGATAAAGACTTAGCGTAAGTAAAATCAGCGACCAACCAACTAAGCCAACGTAAATGAAGATTATATAGAAAAGATAAATGTTCCCAGCAATAGGCCAGAATGGGAAAATAAACTTAGGTTCTACACCACGAATAAGTAGATTCGAAGTGTATAGAAGAACAGCAAGTATACTAGAAACTAAAAAGAAACTATAAATGAATGGCTTAAACTTTTTTTCAAGCTCTACTAATGTTGTAACCCAAAAAAAATAGCATACAGGAATAAATAGAGATCCTACGGTAAAAATCAAAATCCAAAAAAAAGCATGCTCCAAATCAATAGAAGAAAGCCAGCGCCAATATCCGAAAGACCAAAAAGCTATTATGAATGCCAGCAGTGAAAAGGTGCGGTTTGCGAGCTCTTTACTGTTTTGAAGTAAAACAGCAGTGCCGAGAGATGCACCCACAATAGCGTTGATTAAGCTTGAAATAACAAAAATTTCCATAACTACTTCTCAACTACTATGATTATATGCAATTTTAGTGGTTCAAAAATAATTGTTGGTTCCCTAGAGAACCCACTTTCTTTTAAAATGCGCTTAACAGTTTCTGGGCCGCGATAGTACATAGCTGGCCAGCCCATATTATGAAGGAACTTTTGTTCATTATTGGGGTAGACATTTGCTACAATAAATATACCCCCAGGCTTCAAAACACGGTAAATATGGCTGATAATCTCGACGCCACGCTCGTGGGAAAAATAATCTAGCAAACCAACCATCTCAACAATGTCCGTAGAGTCTGCCATTACGTGTGTTTCTATGTTACGAGCATCGTCTTGGATCCAATAGAACAGTTCATCTAGGTTGTGTTCTCGAGAAATCTTTTTTCCGAGATCAATCGCACTTCCATCTTTATCAATATTCGTCACACGCACAGATAAGTTCTGATACTTTTTTCTGTTCCTATATAACGAATGGGTAATTGCTCTAGATGAACCACCACCCACAGTTAGGATATTAAAAATCCCTTGCGGATGTGTATGAACTCGTTTCGCTATCTCACTATCTAAAATATGCTCAACAATCTTTAATCTATTACGGAGAGCCTTTGCTTGAGATGTACAGTGATGCCAAAAGAAATCAGCAATGCCCTGCCGAAATCCACGACTAAAAAGTTTTCTGTGGTAACGAGTGTATATTATCTCGAGTGCATGAGTATACCCGACATTTTGCATAACCGCTGATGCGTCGCGACTTGACGCCCGCATGAATTTTTGCAGTGTACTTGGTGAAATATAGTTGAGTAACGGAACAGTAATAACTCGTAATAAACGTATAAGTAGACCATGCGTCTCCAATCCTCTCTGTGAATAAACAGTAACTTCCATACGCATGCAGTCCTGGATTTTTAAAGATTGGTATTGTGTGGCGCGAGAGCTGCGATTCTATTTACTAGGTTGCGGGTAATTTCTTGCGCGCCATATTTTTTAAACTCAGAATCAGCCTGGAATGGCTTTCCAATATATACACTCATTTCATTTCTTCTAGATAAGAAGTCTACAAAATCTAGATTTGATGTTGTGTTTAGATAAATGGGTATTATCCAAAGATTAGATGATTCCTCTACCAGCACTCCGGCGCCGCGACGAGGGCTTTCTTGAACGTTCTCGTCTATTATTCGTTTACCATACGGAAATAAAAGCACTACGCCATTTCGTTTAAGTATATAACGAGGATATTGGAGAGAAATATCCAACCCCATCCCCTTATAAACCGGGTAGGTACCAGTTAACAGAAAAAAAGCTCTGAAGAGCGGCTTTAAGAAATAGTCATCCGCTGCTAAAAAAGCAATTGGTAGATAACGGTTAGAAAAGAATGGGAAAATAGTTCCAATAATCATCGCGTCCCAGTAACTTCTGTGATTAGACACTATTAATAGCGGTGTTGGGCAATTTTTAATGTTTTCCCCACCGACAACTGTCAATTTTGAAAAAAGTCGCATACAAATTGTGGTGACGAGCCACACAATTCGTTGCGTAATTGCATAAAAAAATATTTCAATTTTATTCATCTTGGTTTCAAACTTTTAACGCAACGAGTTGGTTGATAACCTCATCGGGTTTCTTGTAGTGTAGCACAGCACGGGGACGGTCGTTGAGTTCTCGTTGCACGCGCTTGATTTCTCGAACTGATACCTTGTCAAACTCGGTGCCTTTAGGAAAGTATTGTCGGATGAGGCCATTGGTGTTCTCATTTGTACCGCGTTCCCACGGGCTCCCTGGATGAGCGAAGTATACTTGAATGCCAGTGTCAATCGTGAATTGTTTGTGTTCGCTCATTTCTTTGCCTTGATCATAGGTAAGCGTCTTAGTGATTTCTTTGGGCAGATTGCCAAGCTCTTTGGTGTATGCGTTCCGCACACTCACCGCGTCTTTATTCTTCCCCAGCGGCACGAGGATGGTGTAGCGGGTGGTGCGTTCCACCAAAGTGCCTAGTGCCGTGCGCTTGTACTTTCCCATAATCAGATCGCCTTCCCAATGACCGGGAACCGAACGATCCACGACTTCTCGGGGACGTTCCTCAATGGAGAGCATATCAGCGATTTTGCCGCGTGTTTCCTCAACATTTCCGCGCTTCTGTTTTCTCCGGTACTTACGTTCTTGTCGCAGTGCCTTGATGAGTAGCTGCTTTAGTGAACCGCGCGGCAGGACATAAATATACCGATAGATCGCCTCGTGCGAGATGCGCCTGGTCATATCCAG
>Ga0209541_10013705_pt1 | contig 12341 bp, 6 predicted proteins | sample RifCSPlowO2_01_FD_184027 | JGI IMG/M metagenome (GOLD analysis project Ga0209541, IMG submission 184027) | Groundwater microbial communities from Rifle, Colorado - Rifle CSP2_plank lowO2_0.1 (SPAdes) (version 2) | ecosystem: Environmental > Aquatic > Deep subsurface > Groundwater | place: Rifle...
GACCGCAGGACAGTTCCCGTACTACAACGGCACGGATACACTCCTCGCCACCTCTTCTATCTTCCTCGCCACGAGCGGCAACGTCGGCATCGGGACGACCTCACCTCTCGCACAGCTCACTGTGGCAACTCCAGCAGGTGCTACCGGTAGCACTCGCAACCTCTTCCTGATTGCATCTTCTACCGCGACTGCCACTACCACCCTCTTTAGCATCGACAATGTCGGCACCACCACCCTCGGTCTCTTTGGCGCTTGCAACACCAGCAGTGCGCTCACTACTGATGCTTCAGGCAACATTACTTGCGGCGCTATCACTGCCGCAGGAGATGGAGTAGGCGAGTGGTTTGTTGCCGACACCTTTGGCGGCTCGGCTTCAGTCTCTACTTCAACCCTTGTTGGCTTTGACATGGGCCTCTATGCGCTCGCGTCTTCAACTATTGGTTCCGGCGCACAAGCGGGTGGTCTTACTATCAGTGGTGGTGCCACAACCACAGGCAATGCGTACTTTGCGGGAAATGTGGGGATTGGGACCCAAAGTCCAGGCGACCGATTCTCTATTGTCGGTGCAGCTTCCACTGACGCCTTCGCGAGTGTCACCGGCGGCTCCGGAGCTACCGAAGGCGGTCTCATCATCGGCAACGCTGGCGCCGAGTACGGCAGACTCTCCTTTGACAATGCAGACAACAACGTCTACCTCCTGCAAAAGTACACATCTGGCGACCTCATCCTTGGGACTAACAGCATAGAAAAAATGCGCATTACTTCTGCCGGCAACGTCGGCATCGGCACGACTTCTCCGTATGCAAAACTCTCCGTCGTCGGCCAAGTTGTTGGTGCGTACTTCACCGCCACCACGACAACCGCGAGCGTCTTTCCATACGCCTCGACAACGATGATCACCGCTTCTGGTACTGCATCCTCAACCTCCCTCATCGTCTCTGGTCTCAACGCTGCAGACTGTGATGTGAAATCTTCGACAACGGGTGTCTTCTCTTGCGGCACGGATGCGACAGGTTCAGGCTCTGCCTTCCCGTTCACTCCCACCACCAACTTCGGCGCGGCAGCCAACTCAACCTCAACCCCAATCTGGTTCCAGGCGGGGCTCCAGGCATCTTCAACCATATTTGCCGAGAACGTTGATATAGATATGTTCTCGAGCTACAAGCAAGATGGCAGGACGATACTCACGTCTTCTTCGACACTCTCCAACATCTCAATCGGCTTTTCTGCAGGAGCTGCCACTACCACGACGGGGACGGGCAACCTAGCTATCGGCAATTCCGCCTTAGCCCTTGTGACGACTGGTACTAATAACGTTGCCATCGGTGACTTAGCTCTCGGAATCTCCACAGATGATAGTCAAAATACTGCTGTCGGCTATCAGGCGCTTGGCGCTACTATCAATCAAAAAAACACGGCGCTTGGGTATCAGGCAGGTCTTGGCATTGGCAACGCTCAAAACAGCGTTGCGGTTGGATGGGCGGCAATGGCTTCCCACAATGGTGCACGCAATACGGCTATTGGTACCATTGCTCTCAACGGTGCAAACACCAGTGTAGACAATGTCGCGATAGGTTATGGTGCTGGAAATGCTGACACGACGGGTGGATTCAATACGTTTTTAGGTTCATATTCAGGCTATCTAAACACCACTGGAGCTAACAACATTTACCTTGGCGGCGCGACCGCGTCTACGTCTGTTTCTGGCTCAAACAACATCGCGATAGGGTACGACATTGCGCTCCCTTCGGTAAACGGCTCCAACCAGCTCGTGATCGGCAACCTCATCTTTGGCACCGGTATCGACGGCCAGAGCACGACTCTTTCAACAGGCAACATCGGCATCGGCACCTCGACGCCGTACAGCAAGCTCTCCGTCTGGGGCGGCTCAACGGGACGCATATTTGAAGTGGTAACCTCCGCCTCAACTACTGCGCTCTCGGTCTCTGCAGAGGGTTTTGGCACCACTACACTCTCCGGTCTTAATATTTCTGCTTCGGCAACAACGACCTCGAATGTCGGCATCAACATCACCGCGGGCTGCTATGCAAGGAACGGCGAGTGCATCGGTGAGGCGACCATTTTGGCGGCAGTGTACTCCACCACTACCCCGGGCACTAACGTCTCCGTTGTCTTTACCGGCGCGGTAGACAGCGCCCCTTCCTTTTCTGCCGGCACGCTCACCCTTCCTTCCAACACCGCGTATTACGTGGCGGGGGTCTGGGGCGGCGGCGGTGGTGGTGGTGGCGCGGGTACCGCAAACGCTCGCGGCGGCGGCGGCGGCGGCGGATATGCGGAAGAATTGATTACCAACAAAACCGCCCGCTACTACACCGTGGGCGCTGGCGGCAATCCCGGTACCGCAGTCGACAGCAACGGCTCAACTGGCGGTACCAGCTGCTTTGGCACCAATGCAACCGCCTGCACTAGCCCTACCATCCAGGCAACCGGCGGCGTGGGAGGCAATAGCGGCGGCGCTCTGGGAGGCGTTGGTTCAGGGGCAACGCTAACTAATTATGCAGGTGGCTGGGGTGCCGCGGACATCCCCAGCACCGGCATCAAAGGTGGTGGTGGTGGTGGCGCTGCCGGTCACGGCGGCCTGGGCGGCCCCGGCGGTGACATAGATGAACACATCGGTCCCCTCGCCGGCACCGGCAGCGGCGGCGGCGGCGGCGGCGCGGGCGGCGATGGTTCTGCAGATCCCGGCGACCCGGGGAGCGCGCCCGGCGGCGGCGGCGGCGGAGGAGACATCTCCAGCGGCGACGGCGGCGCGGGCGCCTCGGGCGGCTTTGTCTTGTATGTGTACACCATCTCAAACAGCGGTGCAGACCTAGCCGAGCTCTACCAAGTTGACGACTACACGCTTGAGGCCGGCGACCTGGTCGCCATCTCTTTGAGCATGCCTATTACCGCCACTAAGGCGGATGCCGCCAAGCGTCAGCCACTTGCTGGTATACTCTCCACCAAGCCCGGGCTTTTGCTCAAAACAGGCGACGAAATAGGCCAGCGCCCTGTGGCGCTCGCCGGCCGCGTGCCGACCAAGGTTAACCTTGAAGGCGGTCCTATCGCAATTGGCGACCGCATCAGTGTTTCCTCCATCCCTGGTGTCGGCAAGAGGGCTACCCTGTTTGAAGACTCGGTGGGTATTGCGCTCGAGCCCTACACCGAAACTTTTGGTGAAGGAAAGATAGTCGTCTTTATTGATCTGCAGCTGGGAGTGAGCCTAAGCGAGCTCACGGACATATTGCTTTCAACCAGCACCGTCGCAACGAGTACACCGAGCTTTGTCGAACGATTTATCGCCGCGTTTACCGAGCGTATCTTTGGCCCCGACGCTTCCGTGATTCCAAACGCCACTTCAAGTCCGACCTCCACCGACGAAACGGCGACAAGTACAGTTGCAACCTCGACCGAACTCGCTTCAGAAAACAGCTACTTTGACTCAAGCTTTATCGGTCGGCTCTTCGCGCGTATCGTGCAGTGGCTTGCCGACGCGGGCAATGGCATTAATGAATTCTTCGCGAACCGCGTGCATACAAAGGAGTTGTGTGTGAGCGATGATGAAGGAGAAGAGACGTGTATCACCAAGCGAGAGCTCGACGCGCTCCTCGCGGGAGCTGCCGTACTGGCGTCCGGCGGGTCGCAGCAAACAGCCGCCGCTTCCGGCGGAGCCGGAAGCGGCGATGAGGGCGCGAGCGAGACCACAGACCCCGATGAGATAGGAGAGTTGCCTCCAATGATTGACCTCGTAGGTCAATCATCAGGGCAAGAATCATCAGGGCAAGTAGGCTCACCACAGGTCACTATTATGGGCGACAATCCGGCACGCGTTCCTGTCGGCGGTTCATACACTGACCTTGGCGCTCTCGTCTCGGACGACAAGGACCAGGGTATCGGCATAGCCACTTTTGTGGACGGTCTGCCAGTGTTGTCAGTACATCTCGACACCTCAACAACGACAACCTATGAAATCACCTACCGCGCCGTAGATAAAGACGACAATGCCACAGAAGCGACGCGCGTCGTAGAGGTGTACGAACCGACTCCGACCTCGTCGTCAGAAGTGACAGGGACAACGCCGCCGCCTACCGATACCTCGACAACTACACCGCAGGAACCACCTCTTTCGGAACCAGTAGCCGCCTCCGCCGATGACGGCTCTGGCGTGCCAACGGGAGAAACCGCGCAGGAAGAAATCGTTGTGGAAGAGCCAGTGGCGACAGAAGAAACGGTTACCGAAGAATCGGCCGGACTGGTGGTTGAAGAGGAAACGACGAACGCCGGCACCACTGGAGTGGAATAGCTCGGAGATGCGTCATGGCAAGGCCTTGCCTTGCCATGGAAGTATGCCGAGTACGACTCCGATATTGTTCAATACCTACTGCCCAATATTCTCTCCAGCTATTTCGAGTTGGTAAAAGGTACATGCGTCGTCCATTATTGTCTCCATGGAAGGCCGCCTTGAGAGAAGCTCCTCTATAGCAACGATATTGAGAATCGAGCGATGGGGCCGTTCGGCGTTCAGAAAATCGGGGAAGCTTGAATATGGATACTTGGAAAGTTCTTTTTTTAGTTTTGTCATATTGCGCACTTTTCCCTTTTTCCACCTAGGCTCGAAAAGTTCCGCCGCGTTGGCATGAATGTAGTTTACCAGTCGGCGAAGGTATGCATCGCTTGTGACGTGCCGCGCCTTGAATTTACCTGAAAAAAGTGAGCCGACACGCTCATATTTTTTGTTGAAGTACATGGAATAGGCAGTTCCTAGTTTTTGCATAAACGTCGAAATGCCGCCGTAGTTGATCTCCCGCAGTAAAAGATGCAAGTGATTCGGCATCAGACCGTATGCGCCGACATCTACGAGCGGTTTTCCCCGCTTTTGTTCAAGCACATACGGCAAGGCCTTGCCTTGCCCCGGCGCGTGAGGGAGATTGCTGATGTGGATGGGGGTGTCACTATTGGAAGAATATAAAAGCATTTGGAGTCGCTCAGCGTCATGTTCATCCATAAAAATATTTCGCTTGTCGACGCCGCGATTGTAGCAATGGAACCACTCGCCGGGGGCGAATGATACAGGTCGGATGCTCATACAAAAAGTATATAGCAAGGCCAAGTATACAGCAAGGCAAGGCCTTGCCATGGACAAAGATGAATAAGAGGAGATGCATTAACCAAAACCACAAAAACACAAGAGGCAATAATGTCTCCAAAGGTGTTGGGGTTGACAGGGACGAATTTAACGACCACAGTGTGCCTAGGAAGGTATTTGACATCGCAACAGGAGGTGAAAATGAAGAAAATAGCACATGCTCTAGCTGTTGCATTCCTCACGCTTGGCCTTATGGGCGGAGCGTATATGGAGGCGGCATCGCAGGAGCGGAGTGGGCAGGAGCGCGTTGTTTCGCTCGACGAGTTTTACTACTTTGACGCGAATGGTTTACGCGTTCCTCTGAAGTTATCCAACTCCATCGCGGTGCGTTTTCTGACCGTCAAATTGGATACAGAAAAACGCAATTACCTTGATGAAAGGTACGCACCGCTTGCGATACGGGATATCAAGAGCGTATATGCTCGCGCCGAATACGCGCTTGAATATTCGCCTCTTACCAATCAGGCAGAAATGCGCGAGATATTGAAACGCATGTCCGCTGATTCGGACATTGACGCGGCCCCCGTCTTTATCGTAGACGGTATGGAAACGCTTGTGGATGGCGTGTATGTTGAGACGACGACGCCGCTTTCCTCTCCGACGCTCAAGAACGCCATTGAAAAGCTTTTTGGTGGCGGTGCGTTACTTCACGAAATTACCCCCGAAAAGAGGGCGTGGCATCTCTCGTTTCGTAAACTGTTTTTCTTGGACAACGAAAAGATACCTCTTCATGCGTTGTCGTTCGCCAACCTGATTCACAAAGGCGGCGAGCCGTGGGTGAAGAGAGCGTATCCGAAGTTTGCCTATCTCCAAGAGCCGGTTGTCGCGTCACTCACCGTGACGCCAATTTCCGGCACCGTGGGCGAAGAGCGCACGGCTGTGCTCACACTGCGAATCTTTGGGAAAACGGAATCCGATGTGGTAATAGACGAGGGCGATATTCCCGAATTACAGCAGGGAAAGTTCTCGCCGCTTTCATCGGGCAAACCGCCGCAAGTGTCGTTCTTTAATGCCGCGAAAGGTTTCGTGAGGAATCCGAGGCGTCAGGTAGGGCCAAATGAGTGGTACATAGAGCATTGGTATCGGTTTGGCATCTATGCGCCAGAGGCCGAGTGGGTTATTGCGGGCATTCAGATTCCCTATCAGTATAAGGGGGAGCGGCGAGTGCTCACGGTGCCGACGGTAACATTTTTTGTCCGTCCGCATCTGGACGCAAAGTACAAACTTGTAGATATACCGGAGGCATTGTCTCTGGATGCGCCGCAGTTCGCCGGATTCTCGCAAACGGAGCCCGCGCCGACGCGCGCGTGGTTTGATTTGTTCTCGTGGGTTTTCGGCGGGCGCGGAGCGCTTGAGAGCGGCTCGTTGATTGTTTTTGCTACCTTTGGTGGCGTTGCACTCGGGAGCATGTTGCTTTTGGTGGGGCGCGCTATCCCGCGCAGAGAGCGCGGACACGGCATTACGAAGGCGGAGCTCAAGCTCCTCTTGGGGCAGGCACGCAGCGCAAGTGACCCCAAGACGGGTCTCAACACCTATAACAAGGCGATTTCGCTGGTATTCCACACATGGAACAGCGCATTTCCGAGGCAAAACCTCACGTATCAGTTCGTGAAGGACCGCCTCAAGGAGTTGAGAGAGGAAAAGCTTCTGGAACGTCTCCAAGAGGCGGGCGTTGAAGACGTGTTCTCGGCTATAGAGGCACGACACGATGCTTCGTTTGGATTTGGCGATGCTCAAGATAAGAACGAGTTCGCCGACAAGTGCGGCTCTCTGGAGCGTGGCATTCAAGCGATCCAGAACATTCTCATGCCAAACATGAGGTGAGAACATGAGCACGACGCTTTTCGGAGCCGAAATCGGTTTTTGGCCGGCGCTATCTCTCCTTGCTCTCGTACTTTTGGGAGCAAGTGGATACGTGGCGCGCAAAAGAGCCGTGACTAAGGAGTGGAGCGGGGAGCGAGAGAAACATCTCGCTTCCCGCGCCAGAATATTTGTTCCGCGACTTTTCTTTGCGCTCGTTGCGCTCGGTATCGTACTCGGTCTTTCGGACATAACGTACCGGTACGTGGTGACGTCGTCACAGTATGCGACCAACAGGTTGTACATAACGTTGGATAACTCCAGCTCCATGTACAATTTTACGAATCCATGGGCACCTGCGTATTGCACGTCTGTTCCAAATGGGCAACCGTGTCCGATATACGGTACGGATGTCGGTCTTCAGTATAAGTATCCGCGTATTTATAACGCGTACCGTGCGGTGATGAGAATTATTGATGCGACCGAGGCGTACACGGAAAGAAAGAAAAACGGAGAAAGTCGCGACCAGATCGGACTCTTGCGTTTCGGTCTGAATTCGTTCGTAGAGGTATATGGTACAACCGATTACGACCATGTGCGCAGGCGTCTCCAGAAGTTACGATGGAACGATCCGAGGACCGGCATCCATACCGAGATTCATCTGGCGCTCTGGGACATGTTCCAAGCGGCGCTTCAGAGGAATTTCAGTGGCGCTGATGGAGTTATTTCACTTGACGAGGGGGATCGCACTGCGCTCCAAAAGGCAGTGTATCCGGGAAAAGACGGTGCGCGTTTTCATGCGCCGAACTCGCTTAGTTCAAAACTTAGAGAACTACGCGCGGAACTTCGGGACACGGCGTTCATCATCGTGACCGATGCACATAGCGGGCAGATCGACACGCGACTGAATAAGCTGCCGGTTTCGTTCGTTAAGCTGATGGAGCTTGCGGCGTATCTTGAACTTCCCGTGCATGTGATTTCAATCGGTGAAGACCAAGAAATCACGCGAAAGCTCGCGGAGAATACCGGTTATGGACCCCCCGGGGGCCAGAATCGCGGCGCGTTCCATCTTGTTAAGGGTGAGACAAATTTCAAGGACATGGATGCGGTCGTGGACACTATTCTTTCTACGCGATTTCGCATCGTGTCGTCAAAGAGTGAGTGGATGCGTGAGAGCTACACTTCATATCTTGGATTGTCCTTCGCGCTCTTACTCTTGATGGGGTGTGTCGGACGATATTGGTTTGGACGCGAGATTGGGAAAGGAGGCACGCCATGAAGACTCGCACGCTCGTGTATGGAATGGTGCTTTCGGGCGCCATTGCGACTACCGCGTTCCTCTTAGGGGGGAGCGTTCACCACGTAGAAATAAAAGATGCCGAAGCGCGTGTGAATTTCCAAAATGCGCTCGTAGAGTACGAACGGACAACGGGAAATGTTGCGGCGCTCGCGAAAGGCGCGCGTATGTATGAAGATTGGGAAAACATTCGGCGCCTCTCAATAGGCCTTCCCGATGAGGCGAAAGCGTACTTCGCGCTTGTAGCCGACCTAAAGACGCTAGAGTTTCTCGCGGAAGAGCGAGACCGCCTGCTTGCCAATGCAGGCGAGCTCTATGCGGTGAATCAGAAGGACGCGGGTATTCAAGAAAACATTGAAAAAGCGCGCGCGGTGCATCTTCGGGCAGAGGCGCTTGTAGAGGGAATAAAAGTGACGGATGGCGAGGAGCTACTTCTCGCACTTTTGTATCGGAAGGCGTACGAAAAGTATCGCTCACTTGCGTTTCTGGGAGAAAAACAAGCGAGTGAAGCATTGAGTATTCTTGATGATGCAGTACAAAACTTAAGGCAGGCGAATGACGTGTCGCAGAAGCACAATAGAGTTGAACTTGCTCTTGAGTTTTTGTACAAAAAAACGAAAGAGGAAGAAGCCAAACAGAGCAGTGGGCAAGCGCCTTCAGGGTTGCGTGCGATTCCGCCGCGTCGCGAAGGTCCTGACGGACCAAACACGGGTAGCGCGGACAGGCCGCGACTGCACTAAAACTAAAGCGGCATAGCCGCTCCAGATTCCCCAATGGAAGTGAACCACTTCCATTGGGGCTTTTATTTTTCCACTAACGCAAGTTTCTTGCGTTAGTGGACTACGTGGTTTGACTCAGTTGCATTTGCACACACTACACATTTGGTCCGGTCGGCCCAAATGTGTAGTGTCTATAATAAGATGAAATATGTGGGGGTTTGTGGTATGGTGCCGTCAGGTAAGAGAGAAAGAGAAAAAGAAAGGACAGCGCCATGTTTATGGAGCTACTCGGTTTTGACATCGTCTTCCAGCATTGGGAGCGGCTTTGGGCAATCCTGCCGGCGGTGGCTCTCGTCGGAGCGTTGCTTGCGTCAGATTTTTTTGGCACACGTGGAATACTGGCAAAAAGCGCATGGTTGCGCTTGCAGACAGATAAAACGCGTCCGAGCTGGAAACAGTATATAAGAAATTTCGTCGCGTTATCGTTTCTGGTGTCGTTGCTTTTCGCCGTGTGGGCGGAGCCCCTGTGGCGGACCATTGTGAAGGAGCCGGTGTATGGAAAAGTGTGCACCATCTTTATGGTGGATGTGTCGCTTTCAATGAAGTACGCACATGATGTGCCGCCTTTTCCGGACCGCTTGAGCGCCGCGAAAGCCGTGTTGGATGATTTCGCTAAGCAAACGACGACAGATCCGGAACTGCGTGGTTCTTACTGTCGTGCAATTATTCCGTTTGCCGGCTCGGCGTTCACCTATATGTCGCCCTCCACAAGCTATGAAGAGTTCTCTGCCGCAATCGGTAACATTGATGAGACGACCGTTGGCGACCCGGGCTCAAACCTTCTGTGGCCGTTTTGGGAGTACGAGCAGATTATGAAAGAGAATCCCAACGCGGCGGCGGATACGCACGTTGTGGTTCTTATTTCGGATGGCGGCAAGGGCGAGGAAACGTTCAAGGATATTCCGCATATACAGGCGATAGTGCGCCGCATGCCGAACACCGTGGTGTACACGGTTGGTATCGGAAGCGTGGAAGTAACAAAACTTCCCAACGGTACTGAAATTCGCAGTAGCGTAAAAGTGCCGCTTGAAAAGCGTGACCAGACGGGAGCGTTTGTGGAGTACGCACTGCAGGATCCGAAGAATCCGAAAAGTGCGATTTTGTATTCGGAACTGGATGAGCGCGTGCTCAAAATGGTCGCGGGTGCCGACGGACGGTACATCTTTTATGAAAACCGGAGCCAGTTGCTCGAAGAATTGAAGCAGATGATACTGCGACACAGAAAAGTGGAGGAAACCACTTCGCATGAGCGGCTGAATCCCGCTCCGGAGTTGTTTCTACTCCCCGCGTTCGTCATCGCATTTTTTCTGTTCGGATATACACGGCGGCTGTTCGCGCTTGTCATGTTGCCGTTTGTGAAGCGGCGAAAACAGAGCACGTAGCGAGCTCGCAGTACTGTGACGGCCGTCCCAAAGTGGGGACGGCCGTTTTTCAATACGCCACACGGGTGGCGTATTCGGAAGGGGCCTACCCGCACACTTATTATGCCGAATTGTGCCGAAGACGTTTCGCGTCGCACTTCATACATCGGCACAATCCTAGAGGCGTCGCCTCTAGGATTGTAAAGAGGGGTTGCTTTTTTGCGTGGCATGTACTAGCGTAGCCTCAGGTAGAAGGGAATAAAGGAAATAAGGAGGAAAGCCATGAAGAGAATACTTTCAATGGTGGCGGCGATTGGTCTGTTTGTCGCACTGCCTCTTTTCGCGTACGCGGAAGACGCGCCGAGAGAATGCCTCACGGGCGGCGCGGCGGTGGAAAAACTCACGCATCGTTTTGTCGTGAAGTTGTATGCGGTGGGAAATCCTGAAAAGCCACAAGAATCTGCCACAAGCGGCTCGGGAGAGTTGGTGCGGAATGTGAATGGCACGGTGCGCATTTTGACGAACGCGCACGTGGTCGGCTCTGCACGCCATGTATGGGTGCATTTTGACGGTGAGCTGTTTTCGCAAAAAGTGCAGGTGCTCGGGGTCGACCCCTTGATTGATCTAGCGCTTCTTGAAGCGCCGAAGCCCTTACCGCTTTCAGTGGAGCCGATTGCGTTTTCGGCAGAGCCGGTTGTTATCGGCGATTGCTTGTACGCGGTTGGGTATCCCGATGGGAACAAAAGCATCACGCCTGGAGTGGTTGCGTCGCTCGTTGCTCCGGCTTTTGTCGGAGTGAGAAGGGGTTTGTATTTCAGCCACATTGCCCCGATTTCTCCCGGCTCTTCCGGCGGCGCCGTGGTGCGCTTTAGTAACTCTGGAGCTCTTGAGTTTCTCGGCATCAACACGATAGTTGGCGTTCAAAGTAGCGTTGATGAGGTGAACAAAATCGTAAAGACGACCGTAAGCAACTTCGGCTTTGCTCTGCACGCGCGTGTGATACGGCGTGCCATGGAAGTATTGGAACGAACACGTCTCGCAGAGCACGGCTATATGGGGCTTGGACTTGACGATGCGGCGGACATGAACCCGTTTATATTTGAGGCGATAGCCAATCGTTCATATCCGCCAAACAGGCCGGGTATTGTGGTTACCGATGTTGTGCCGGAATCGCCCGCGGCGGGCGCGGGTATTCTTGCCGGCGACATGATTCGCTCGTTTGAAGTGTATGTAAACGAGCGTTGGCTTGCATTGTTGGTTGAAAACGCGACGCGACTTGCGGAGGAGGTGTTTTTCAGTGTTCCTCCCGGGACGAGCGTCCGTGTTTCCACGGAGCGCGGAGAGCAAACATTTGTTCGGGAGTTCTCTCTCTCGTCGTATCCGAGCAGGTGAAATGTACATTTGGGGCGGCCCACGGGCCGCTCTTTTCTTTTTCGTAAACTAGCTCATTCCGACACCACAGGGCGTTGACTCTGTGGGTCGGAATGCACCCCCTGCGCACAAGCGCGAGTGCTTTGCGCCAGTTGTCTCCCTCCTCGGCCCGCACACTTACTTTCGGTTTGCGCTTTGCGCGTTCTGGCTTTGCCAGAACAAACCGAGAGTAAGTGTGCGGGCTCGGCTCGAAAGTGCAAAAGAGCTCTTTTGCACTTTGCTCGCTCTACGTCGCCAGTAAAAACGTCGGCTCGTCCAATCCCCGCGCAGAGCGCGGGGCGGTTTTCTTTGTTGAAAACTTGCTATTTACTATGAACTGTGTCAGCTTAATGTCGGTATCGTACAGACAGAGACCATTGAACGATGGTCTGCAATGGATGTGACAAAAGGAGACAGCAATGACACCTCAAGCGTTATACAATCGGTTAACTCCCACTTTGCAACAAGCAGTTAAGGCCGCAGGATGCGGATACCGGGATGCCCCTGGCGAAGAGCGCTTTTTTTCCTCGCCGGAAGAAGCAAGACGG
>Ga0209541_10013706_pt1 | contig 12340 bp, 10 predicted proteins | sample RifCSPlowO2_01_FD_184027 | JGI IMG/M metagenome (GOLD analysis project Ga0209541, IMG submission 184027) | Groundwater microbial communities from Rifle, Colorado - Rifle CSP2_plank lowO2_0.1 (SPAdes) (version 2) | ecosystem: Environmental > Aquatic > Deep subsurface > Groundwater | place...
CATGGGCGAAAGAACCATGCTGGGGGAACTGCAGGCAGCGCGCAGCAGGCTGCAGAGAGGGCAAAGCACTTCCCGTCAGGCAGCGGAATGATCTTCTATTTTAATGGAAGATTTTTCCATCGTTCCCAGCGGCAGCCGGGGGTGTTTAAATTTTTATTCCTCATTTTATATGGGTATTTCTCATGGGAAAAAGGAAGAAAGGGTCTCTGGACGAAGAAATTAAAACGCTCCATGCACAGGCGGTCGTGCGCGTCAATAAAAGCCTCAAGGCCATTAACATAGCGCTCAAATTGAACGCGTCCAAACTCAAGCAGAAAACACCTCCTTCGGATCTGACCCTGTTGCAAAAATGGAAAGAGGCGTTGGAATACTGGAAAGACGAATACGAAGAAAAAAACGAAACGCCCGAGGCCATGGCCGAGAGCCTGGGCGCATTTTATGAAATCTGCACGGGTATGAGATAATGGCAGTGTACGGGACACCCCAACTGGCAGGCATCACGCCGGTTTTGGAAGAAACGGGAAGGATAGCGCAAGAGGCCATTACCCAGGCCACGCAAGCGACACGGGACTTGCAGCAGCAGGCCGCACGCGGACAGCTCTCCCTAGCCGCGAACCAGTTTGCCCGATCGAAAGACCCGGCCATCGCTGCCTTGGGAGGCGCGGCACGCGGATTCGTACAAAATGAAAATTTTGAAGATGCAGAAGTGGTATTAGCGGTTGCAGATACGCTGGAAAGAATGAATGCGCTGGGAAAGGGCTACCGCGATCAGGAGTGGGTCGGGGAGTATCGTTCGTTTGCCATGCAATTGGACAGCCAGGCAACGGGGAAGAGTGAGAACAACGAAAAACTGGACGACCAATGGCGGTATGTGACGTATACGTATGTGCAAACAGGGCAGGAGAACGTGGCCAATGCCGCACGGTTAGAGAACGTGCGCATGCTTTCCCGGAGAAAGAATCCATTTGTAACATCAGGTGTGGGGGCAATTGTTGACCTTTATGCCAACGGCCAGATGGAGCAGGCAGATAGGGCGTTAGGCTATTTGCTTTTTTACGATAAAACGTACAATCGGAAAAATGCATTGGAAGATGGAAAAAAAGAGACGCGGGCAGCCGTCCAGCTGGCGATAGAAGGAAAGGAATCCGAAAAGATGTTTCAGCGGGGAATGGAAAGCTACAGCGTAGCATATACGGCAACGCAGCTTTCCCGTTCATTGGAAAAGGAATACGAAAAACTGAAGAAAGCGACGGGCGAGAGTCCGGAGCTGGAGAAACAGCTGGAAGGCATCCAGAAGGATCTGGCTGCTCGAAGGCTGGATGAAGCGGAAGGGAAGATCAAACAGCTGGAAAAAACGGCAACTGCATGGGTCGGGCAGCGGCAGGAGGAACAGTTGGCACAGCTCGAGGGCATTCTGGAAGCCGGACAGCAGGCCATCGATCAGATGGAGGAACAGCTGCGCAAGTATGCGCCGGTTTTCTCTTCCGAAACCATGCAGCTGTTGGGCGCATTGGAGAAGCTCCGAGGAATGTCGGAACAGACACTTACATCCGTGCGAAAAGCCAAAGGAAAAGAACTAGCTTCCAAGGAAGGGGAAGCGCTGCAATCGCAATTGGATATATATTTCAAGCTGCAGCAATCGGTATTTGTGCAGGTGCCGACCGCATTGATGTTGATGAACGGGATTGTCGCGGAGGAGCATTTTGAAAACGTATTGCACGCATCGCGGATTGATAGCAATTTCAAACGGGTGGCTAAACCGCATGCAGCCAGAGCACAACAACATCTTCGCGCTTCGCTTGATGCGCTGCTGAAAGAAGGTGCTGCTTCACCTGCTGCGCAAAAGGAATTCCGCAGGGCGATGAAGGAAAAAGCAAGAGTATTAACGGTGTTGCGGTTACGCGATCAATCGCTCAGCGAATCGATTGAGGGGTTTTTGAGCAAAGAGGATCCGATTAAGCAGTTCCAGTTTTTCCAGGCAGCTGCGGCCGATATGTATGATCGCATGGCACAGGGGGAAGGAATGGAACCCGGCGTATGGAAACTATCCGGTGCATTGTTCAATCTGGAAAGCTCCATCCGGCAGTCCGAGGAAAAACTGTTTGCGCGGGGGGAGACGGAATTGCAGGACAGGATACTGGAGGATTCGAAACGGGTGATTGCACATTATACCGGAGAAACACGGATAGCAGGTGTAGGAAGGGTGGACGGTATAGAGCGAAGAATCCAGGCAGATGCAAAAGAATTAAGCGATAGAATCGCCTCGGCGGAAACGAAAAACGAGGTAGTTAAGATCATCGGCAGTTTCATCCATCCTTCGGTTTTGTTTGCGGTTACTATAGATAATATTGCGCGCGAGCATGCGGTTACCGGCAAAGTATCCTGGGCGAGCACCGGCATGCTTGTTGCATCCACGCTCGCCTTCCGGCATACGGGATTGATGAAAGGCGTGCTGGGTGGTTTTGAACGGACCGCAGCGGGAAGGGTATTTACCGGCATGGAGCTGGCGCTGGGTGGAGCATTGATGGTGCACGGAGGAGTGAATGCATACCATGCATTCAGGGAAGGCAACTGGAAGGCAGGCGCATTGACGCTGGCCATGTTTGCCTTGCCGGTAGCATATGGAACGGTGCGGACACCGCTGATGCACGCAGCAAAACGAACATATCGGGAATTGACCGGTAACCGTATTTTGAAAAGGATGCGGCAACTGGAAACCGCCGGATTACCCAGAGGAGTGAAATCGCCTTCTGCCATGGAACTAACGGCCAGCGAGGCAGGACGGCTTGCACTGGCGAAAACAGAACCTCCGATATTTGCAAGAACACTGACTGCCCCAAGACGCGGTGGCACACTTCCAGGGCAGGTGGGACCGCAGACAATACGGCTGGCGCAAGAGCAACAGGCACGGGCATACGCTGCGCGGCTTAGAGCAAGGGTCGGGCGTAAAAATGTCTATATGCAATTCTTAAAATTGAAGCCAGGAGAACAGTATGAAACGCTGATAAGCCTGCGGCAGGCAGGCGAACACGAGGCAGCCACTTCATTAATCGAGCTGCGGAGCCTGCGCGTATTAGAACAGAAATTGGGTGTACGTACCGGTGAATTAACAGATACTTACGTCGAAACCGCGGGTGTGGTGCGGGGAAATAACAAGTTGGCAGGCATTGTACAGGCAAGGGAAGCGGTATTGGGCAAGATTCAGTCCAAACTGGGTATTGAGATTAAGATTGATCCTACCTTACATGCAGAAGCGAAGGCGCATGTGTTTGATAATTTTTTCAGCCTTTTATCTTCGAACCTGTTGCCAACCGTACGAAGTATGGTACCTCCTGCCTTGCAGGGCAAGATCACCCATATTTCCTACCATCACGGATTGGTGGGAGCATATAGAATACGATTGCAAACATCGCGGGGTGAACGCACGTTTTTTGTGAAGACACATGATGGACGGGCAGATGCGTTTGGTGCGGAGGCTGCGCGCATAGCGGGCATACCGGCTCCGAGAATACGGAGCGGGATTGGCGAGTGGCCTTTTGAATTTGTAGATAGCGCAGGCAACAAACAGGTATATAGCGTATCGCAGGATATGCGTAATTTTGATGGAACATTGCGCATTGCTGGGAGGGATGTGGAAGTAAACACTGCCACGACGGAAAGCATCGCTACCATGACCCAGAATGCCGCTCTGAGACGCATACTCCAGGAACGGCCGGAGCTGGTGATGGAAGAGATAGGGTATACGACCACCGGCACGATGAGCGTGGGCATGTGGGACGGACATCAGGACAATCTTTTCGCCATGCTACTGCGGGTTTCGGATAGCGATGCCGCCTTTCTGCGAAAGCAGGGTTATCCGCTTTTCCGGGATTCCGAAGGCTATATGATATTCCGTATAGGACGCGTGGATACGGATAACGGAGGCGCATTTCAGGCGGTTCGCAGGGGCAGAGAATATGACTTTACAGCAACGCATATACGTGTGGGTATTTGGGATATGGGCCTTGTTTTTGAATCATTGGCCAGCCAGCAGAATAGGCCTGTGCAGAGCTTGATAATGGACCAGTTCCAATACATTCTGAGAGGCGCGGAAAGATGGCATGCGGAGGTAGGAAGCCGGCCGGAATTTTCCCAAAGAGTTGCTGCCCATTTCAGATCGCATGAAGGGCAGCCTGTAGGGCTGGGCATGAAACTCACCGAAGCAGAAATAGCCATAATGGAACGGGGAGGACGACCGACAAAACGAAACGTTCCGTTCAATGGCCATGAAAGAACAGAGGTAGCATTTCCGGATGGACGATCGCGGTTCGTTGCGCAGGATGCGCAGGATACATTTCAGGCGTTTAGACGGGCGACTGAAGGAAATGGCTTAGGGGAAACATGGCAGAGCATAAAAATAGAAATGATAGCCGGAATAGAATCGCGCGCCGAGGCAAGGGCGGCACGGGCCAGAAGAGCTGCGCAAGGTCAACGAAGCGCAAGCGGGGAATAATTACGCGGATGGACGGGGAGAGGGGTAGCCGCGATCATAGACCGCTAAACGGCCGGTTTGCTGGACAACCCGCACGGCACTCTCGATCGCATTGACTATTTTTCCCCATTCGTCTTTTGCATCTGAATGATAAGAGGTAAGCATTTCCCGCACGATGATATTTCTATTCATATCGATCAGAAGAAAATCCGTTCCGGATGTTTTTTCTGTAAGAAGTATCGCATAGAGGGGCAGAGTTGTAGGTAGTGGTTGTCCAAAGTCTAAGGCGTTTGCCACCTGCAGCGCATCTTCGTTTTCTTCTGTAGAATAAAAGAGGAGGGTTTCTCTCCGATGGCGGAAAAGTGTATCCGGCAAGCGCAATGCCTTTTGAACGGCAGGCGTCCAGCCGGCAGCCATTTCTCTCAATGCAACCATTGCCTCTGTGGAATTCGTGCTTTCCATAGGACTATCTCTTGCAGGGGTTCTGCGGCCAAAACCGCTTTTTGGGGGACGTAGCGGGACTACGTTGGAACGCCTATCTCGCGTGTTTGTATTAACCGCCATGTAGAAATATAAATCACCAATGATTTAAAAATAACGACTATTCCTTTTCGGTATCTTCTTCAATGGGAACGATCGGCTCAAAGCTTAGATCCGATTCTTCGGAAGGCGGCTTTTTCTCTTCTTCCTTGGGTTCTTCTTTCTCTACCGGTTCTTCCTCCTCTTCCTTTTCCGCCGGTTTTTCTTCCTCCTTTTTTTCTTCAGCGGGTTTTTCTTTTTTCTCTTCCGCTGGTTTTTGTTCCTCTTTTTCTTGTTCCTTCTTTTCCTCTTCTTTTGGCTGTTCTTTTTTCTCTTCCTCTCTAGGTTCTTTTTTAGGTTTTTCCTTTTTTTCTCGGGAAGCTCCCAGCATATTCAGGTATTTCTCCGCCTCCTTTAGCCTGGGATCCAGCTCCAGCGCCTTCTTGAAATCATAGTAGGCATTGTCGTTTTCGCCGAGCTGGGAATAGCAGATGCCGCGCTGGAGGTAGCTATTGGCATGCCTTGGAGCAAGCTGGATGGCGTTGGTGTAATCATCAACAGCGTGAAGCACTTCGCCCTTGAAATAGTATACTTCGCCGCGGGCGGCATAGGCCTCGGCCTGCTTGGGATCCAGCGCCAATACGACGTTCAGGTCTTCCAGCGCCTCGCGCAGCTGGCGCGCCTTCAAACGGGCCAACCCCCGCATTAGATAGGCCTGCTGGAGGACGGGGGTAAGCCGGTCAATCGTTTTGGAATAGGAGGTTTGAGCCGGAGGAGATTTTTTGGGCGGGGTAGAGGTTTTTTTCCGGGAGGTTTTCTTGCTGGATTTTTTCTTTTTCATGCAATTATTATATCCGCTAATTAATTAAGGTATATAGTTCAAGAACGCAAACTATTGGATAATACTAAGATAATCACAAAACCACAACAATTATAAATAGTTGTGGGTAATGTTATAACCATGCAATTTATGCGAGTTGAAAGGCAAAGAGTTTTTAACTCTGAAATGCAAAATACTTACATGCGAAGGGCTACGAAGGCTCTGGTTGCTACTGCCGCGCTTGCTGTTGGCATTGCAGCAGCTGTAATTGTCAATAAATGGCCTTCAAGAGAGCCAAAAAAAGAGGAAGTAGTACAAGTTGTCACTAAGCAAGAGATTAAACGAGACGCTCCAAAAAAGGCAGAAGGAACTAAAATAAAAACAACTGCGAGTATAAGAGAAGCTTTGAGGGGGTTTAGAAAAACATATGAATTCAAAGGGGATGGGATATGTGCTGATTTTATCATGTATGAAGGTGGGAATGGGAACGTAATAGTTTTAGACGAGGAAGGCAAAATTTTTGATAAGGGTAGGATCATTGAAAGAATTGCACCAGGCGAACTAATTTATCAAGCTCGCGACGGCGGTGAAGTACATACTTATCCCGATGGTACTTTTTTGCTTGGTTGGTTTGCAGAGCCCATTTTACCTTTAGAATATTGATGGATCTATTTTTCCAATTTTTCTAATTTTCGCTCTGCAGTTTTTATGGCTTTTTGAATACGTTCATCATCTAAGTGTGTAAGTGCTTCTTTAAAAAGCTCTAAAGCTTCATTAAACATTTCTTTTGCTTCTTCTCGTTTCCCTTGTTTTAAAATACCTTGTGCTTTATTATAAATTTCTGCACCTTTATCGTGGTAAGCAAAAGCCAATTTCTCATGTATTCCATTCACAAGATTTCGGTCTGTTTTTAGATCGATGAGATCACATGCATTTTTCAGGGCTTCTAGTGCGTTATCTAATTTACTTAGTTTGCGATATGCCACAGCAAGGTTGTAATTGTATCTAATTTCAGAAGGTGCTAGTTTAACTGCTTTTTCATATGCTTCGATAGCAAGCATCAGCTTCTTTTTCTTAAGATGGAAACCACCTACCCTACTATAATAAGAAGCTTCGGCCTCTTGCAGAGTTTTTAGCTGCCTTTCTACTTTGAAATTCTGCATTTCCTTTTCTTCATATTTCTTCTTTATTTCTGTTTCTATGTTAGTAGAATCCAGAGGAATTGCGTTATATTGATAAGTAAAATCAAATAGCAATGGCTTATCTCCTGCTTTTTCAGGCATAAGAACAAGGGCAGCATGTCCTTCCTGAGTTTTACCTTTGGCCCAAGTCATCTCTATCATAACCATGCTTGTGACCCCTAGTTTGGATGCAAGGATATAAGCTGTTCTTGTTAGCTCATCGCAGTCAGCCTTTTTAGAAATTAAAACTTCTAAAGGAGACTTTGTGAGCCCTTTGTTGAAAATATAAGAAATCCCGAGGTTTCCAGACTCTGCTTTCTTTTCTCCCGAGTATAAGCCAAGATATATTTTTCTAAGAATTTCAGCAGGCTTATCTGACGGAGTTATCCCTAATTTTTGTTTGAGGTTGTTTATTTGTTCATTCGTTAAGGAAAAACTTCGAATTTCTGTGTCTGGTTTTGCTGCTTTTACTGCTCCTTTCTCTTCTGCCATAGGAGCCTGAGCAAGAAAAAATTCAGGCTTCGGGTTTTGTTCTAATTTGAATTGTTCTAAAATAAGCGGAAATCTAAAGAAAAATGCGATGGCTAAGCTAATGACCCATTTTATGATATTACTTCTGAGTTTTCTTTTCTTTTTTCTGGGAGGCATAGTTATGAATATCTGATAATTAATTAAGAATATATCATTAAGCGCATTCATCGCACTCGAGCGCGGTTAGAAAATTTTTTCATGCAACACCCTGGCAGCTATACCATTCCAACTAAATCGCGCATGTTAATTCGTTACCCGCTACACAGGAACTTACTTCGGTTAGATTTTAATTAGATAAAGTTCTTTCTCAATGTAGCGCCTAACCGATTAATTAGCGAGCGCTAATTGTTTTGGTATAGCGTTTAAAAATGTTCCAAATATGAGATATATATGACGATTTCTCCATTTGAAGAAAGGTATTCAACCGAGATGAACGGCCTGTTCGATGAGGAGCGTAAGCTGCGTGCATGGCTGAGAGTGGAGGTAGCCTTGGCCCATGCGCATGCGGAGATGGGAAATATTCCCCAAGCGGCAGCAAAACAGATTGAGGATGCGGCAAAAAACGTTTCGCTTTCCCGCGTAAAGGAGATTGAAGCGGAAATCCACCATGATTTAATGGCCATGGTAAAGGCGCTGAGCGAGCAGGCAGGCGATGCAGGGAAATACGTGCATTGGGGAGCAACGAGCTATGATATCGAGGATACGGCTACGGCGCTGATGATGAAGGATGGGCTGAACCTGCTGGAGAAGCGGCTGCAGCACCTGGCTTCTACGCTCAGGATGCTGGCCCAGAAGCACAGGAAAACCGTTTGCATAGGAAGAACGCACGGCCAGCAGGCATTGCCGACGACCTATGGGATGAAGTTTGCGGTATATTATACAGAGGTAGGACGGCACCTTGAACGATTGGCGCAGTTGCGCCCTAGAATTGCAATAGGACAGATGAGCGGTGCGGTCGGTACCATGGCAAGTTTTAAGGGAAAGGGAAAAAAACTGCAGGAACTGGTAATGAAGAAGCTGGGGCTGACCGCAGCAGCCGTCACCAACCAGGTGATCCAGCGGGACCGCCACGCCGAAGCCGTCGCATTCCTGGCACTGGTGGCCGGCAGCATGGAAAAAATGGCTAAGGAAATACGGAATTTGCAGCGTACGGAAATCGGCGAAGTGGCCGAGGCATTCGGCAAAAAGCAGGTGGGCTCCAGTGCGATGCCGCATAAAAGAAATCCGCACAAGAGCGAGCGGCTGTGCAGTTTAGCCCGGCTCGTCCGCGCGTATGCGAATGTGGCTATGGAGAATATTGCCTTAGAACACGAACGCGACCTTACCAATAGTGCGAATGAAAGGGTGATCATACCGGAAAGCTTCATCTGCACGGACTATATGGTAAAGGAGATGGACAGCATACTGGAACACCTGGAGTTTTTCCCGGAGAATATCAAACGGAATCTGGAACTAAGCAAGGGGCTGATCATGGCGGAACGATTGATGCTCGCACTGGTGGACAAGGGCATGGCACGGCAGGAGGCGCATGAAACGATGCGAAAACTGGCCATAGAGGCCAAAGAGAAGAATACGCATTTGAAAGAATTGGCAAAGGAAAAACTCAAACAGCTAAGCAAGAAGGAATTGGAAGATATTTTCGATTATACTAGTTATATTGGCGAGGCGGAAAGGATAGTGGAGGAAGCAGTAAAGGATTAAGCCGCCGAGCCCGAAAGCTATTTAAGTGTCACCACATCAATCCCTTCGGGATATGCATGGCCGAGCAACAGAAGATGTTCCTCTATGGGTCGGTTGGGATGGGCGTAGTGGGCATACTGGCCGCCTTCATCGGCGGTTCGCCGGGTGCGATCATCGGCGGGCCCCTGGCAGGGCTGGGCGCATTGATGGCCGTGCTGGTCATCAAATACGGCTATATCGTCATCCCCATGATCACCCAGCGCGCCAATGTTGTCGTCATGACGGATACGGGATATGAGATACCGCCGAGCCAGGATGTCATCCTGAAAAAGGCAAACGGGATATACTATGCATCGGCATTCCTGGGCATTAAAGTTTTCGAATCCTCCACCGAAAAGTCAGCGGAGCAGAATATCACGTATAACCAGTATTTCGAGCGGGCGATCAGCAACCTGAAGCATGTCACCAAGGTCTGCTACCTGCTGTACGTGGAGGACATTACGCAGAAACGGAAGATGATTGAAACGAAACGCGCAGAGGCACAGCTGCGGCTGGCGCGGGAACGGGACAAATCGCAGCCGGACGTGCTCCGGATCGACAAATACGAGAGGGAAGTCGGCCTCTGGGACCTGCAGCTTACCAAGCTGATCAAGGGCGTAAAGCCCATGGGCGTGATCGCCTACGCGATGACGAGCGCGGCAGGCGTAAGCAAGGACGGCGCCATCGCCGCGGTAAAGGCCCAGGGCAACGAGCTGCGGACGGTGATGGCCAACGCGCTGAACGTCGAGGTGGACTGGCTGACGGGCGATGAGATGCTGAAATGCTTCGAATGGGAAAAGATCATACCGGTGACCGTGCAGGAACTGGAAGAAAGCGTGGTGTGAGAGGATATGGGAAAGGTAAACCTAAGCAAGATTTCCAACATAGAGGTGGCGAGACGCAACATTCTCGTCCGCCCACCCGAACCGCCCCTGGAGATCCTGATGAAGGAGCCCACCAACTCAATCTATGTGGGCAAGACCAAGATTTTCCATGTGCCATTCTACTGGACGTACGATGATGTCGCCAACCCGCACATCGCGATCGTCGGCATCACGGGCAGCGGAAAGAGCTATTTCATCAAAACGTTTTTGCTGCGCGCGGCTTACGTATGGCAGAGCAACGCGCTGATCATCGACTGGGCCGGGGAGTACAGGGACTGGGTGCGGCAGACCAATGGGAAGGTCATCGCGCTGGGCAAAGGCTCGTACCTCAACCTGATGGATCTTGGCGGAATGAAGCCCTACGACCGCATCAAGCAGGTGATGCGGACGCTGGAACTGTTAACCGACGTGGGCAACTATCCGGAACAGAAACGGCTGACCGAGCAGGCGCTGGAAAAGGCGTACCTGCGGAACAAGTACCGGATGGATTCCACCGAGCATAAGAACGAACTGGGAAAGCCGCTGACGCCGCCGACACTGAAGGACGTGGTGAAGATTTTAGAAGAACAGGCCTCGCTGGGCAGCTACGAATTTCCGGCAGAGCTGGAGAATTCCATCTACCGCTTAAAGCAGTATACGAAAAGCGGGGAGGATTTCTTCGCGCAGCAGAGCACCGTCCGGCTGGATGACCTGATCAGCTCCGGACTCGTGGCGCTGGACCTTTCGGGCCTGCCGGACGAGACGTTTCGCGCGCTGGCCGCACTGACCATCCTCCAGTTCCTGAAAGAGAAGATGCGCGCGCTGGGCTGGGCGAAGACGAGAGGGCTGCGGCTGCTGGTGGTACTGGACGAAGCCTGGAAGATTGCCAAGGAAGACAACAGCGATGCGGTGATGATCGTGCGGGAGGGGCGGAAATACAATTTCGGCATCATCGTGGCCAGCCAGAATCCGACCGACATCAGCGAAGCGATTTTCAGCAACGTGGGAACCACGTTCATTTTAAAGGTTAAATTCGAACGGTTCCTGGACTACCTGCAGGGAACGCTGAACTTCAGCCCATTCATGCGGGAGGAGATCAGCCGGCTGGGCGTGGGCCAGTGCGCCATCAATATGGCCTTTACGACGCCAACCCAGTACCCGTCCACCTTCCTGCTGGAAAAAATTGAGGGGGAGGAACCGACCAAAGAGTTTATTATAGATTTGGAAGAGGTACTTACCATCAAACAAAAGAGGGATGCGTCTATGGCAAAAAGCGTGTCGTTTATACGGGAGGATTTCAGGAGAAAGCTGCGCCAGTACGGGCTGAGCGATTACAAGATCGAGGAGGTAAGCCGGCTGTTTGAAAAGAACAACAACCATCTGAACATCGTCAACTTTGTCATCCAGCTGGAGCGGTACGGCGTGGCGCGGCGGAATGTCAGCGAGTTTCTCAAAGACGCGGGTATTGATGACATAACGATCATCAACATCTTTGGCAAGGTGGATCTCAAAAAGACCGAAGCCGGCGTCAGCCAGGAGATCTCCCAGGTGGTGCTGGAGGAATAACCATGCGGGTATGCATTGTCTGCCAGAAGGAAGTGAAGGGCGGCGCGCGGATTCGGGAGGATCCGGCCATCCGGCTCATCCGCACGGTGAAACGGCTGCTGGGGATTGCCAGGAACAACGAGCTCTACGTATGCGCGCAGGATATCCCGGCCCACGCCCAGCGGAGAAAAAACTTCGAGAAGAATTTGATCATCGCATCGGTGATCGGCGCATTGCTGGTGCTGGTGCTTATCGTCCTCCCCCTGCTGGCCGGGCGGCTGGATGTGATCGGACTGGTAAGCGCGCTTTTCATCGGCGTGCTGATCGTGCTGGCGGTGGTGTTTTTCCGGTATACTCCGGCCATCGAACAGGAAGGAAGCGAGAAAAAGAAGAAACGGAGGAAATAATCCATGGTAGAAAAAAAAGAAACGGTGGCTGCGCCCCAGATAGACGGCTTCAGGATTAAGGGCAAGCTGACCGGGAGTTTAAAACAGCTCGCCGAGACGCTGCGCAGCATCACTTTCCTGGAGGTGGCGCAGGAAAAGGATGCAGTGGAGGCTGCGTATGTGGAGAAACGGGACATCGACAAAAACCCCTATCTTTTTTCGATTCTCAGGATCGACAAACAGGAGTTGGAGGTAACCTATTCCATTCCGCCCGGTATCGCGCCGCGGCGGCGGCGGGTGGACGT
>Ga0209541_10013707_pt1 | contig 12340 bp, 20 predicted proteins | sample RifCSPlowO2_01_FD_184027 | JGI IMG/M metagenome (GOLD analysis project Ga0209541, IMG submission 184027) | Groundwater microbial communities from Rifle, Colorado - Rifle CSP2_plank lowO2_0.1 (SPAdes) (version 2) | ecosystem: Environmental > Aquatic > Deep subsurface > Groundwater | place...
TCTTTTGTATTTTGCCTTCCCAATATTTTTTATTTGACTTCGGCGACTTGAAGTGTTTAGAGCATTTGTGCCAAAAGCACCCATCTATAAAAACTACAACTTTCTTTCCTTTATGCATGTAGTCTGGTCTGCCGAATGTATTTTTCGGTTGGTATCTGAAGTATCTAAATCTGCTTCTGGCTTTCAGTTCAGGAGCCGTATTGCTTCTTTTTATCCTTGACATGCAATAGCTTCTTTGCTCTTTTGTCAGGTTATCAGCCATAAGAATTAGATATGGGGCAAATTTATATAATTTACCAACCGCTAACTTAACAATGCATCTAAATCAATAGTTTTATAAATAAACTTTTACGAGGGAGTTGATAAGAACCGTAGGTGCTTATATGGCAAAAAGATCAGGCAGTTTAAGAAGTAAAACGCGTTATAAATTTCAGAAAGCCCCATCAGAACGAGGAAAAATAAGTATCCGGAAATATCTTCAAAAATTTCAAAATGGAGATAAAGTTCTGCTTAGCTTAGACCCATCTGTTCACAAAGGCATGTATTACAGGAGATATCATGGTAAAATAGGGGTTATAAAACAAAAGAGAGGCTTTTGTTATGAAACCCTAATCAAGGACAATAACAAGGAAAAGCTATTAATCATACATCCAATTCATTTAATCAAGGTAATCCAGTAGAAATATTAATAAATAGGTAAATACTCACCTCTCTTATCAATTTTACTATAAAATGCCATCAATAGAAATAATCAACGAAAAGCCAATTTCCTTAGTTGAAACTAGGGAACTTTTGGAAAAAATAGAAAAACGTGATAAAGTTTTAAATGAAAAATCAACTAAAACAAAAGACTATATCAACAAAACAGCAAAAAAAATTGATATTAAAGAACTGCAGTCAAAATTGGAAAAAACAGAAGTTGCAAGATTAAAGCAGCGCCACATTGTCAAAATAATAGATATTTACCCAAAAGACATGGATAGCTTGAAAACAATAATCTCCGGAGAAAACATAACATTAAAGCAGGAAGATCTAAAAAAGGTTTTAGAATGTTTGAAATAACTCATGAGACCAGAAGTAAGAGAGGAGCACGCAATTATATTGGATTTCCTCCCGAATGGTTATCCATTCGATACAAGGCCAATGCACCAGAAGACACCTATAGCGCAAGCTCTCGGTAAAGAGCATTTTATTCTACTTGAATTAGTCCCTAAAAAAGGAATTTTTCTCCAGCCTTATGAAGAAGTCTATGTAGGAGAAGGCAAAAGAGACAAGATACATCATGTTATTGGAAAAATTCCAATAGAAAAACTAACTGAAACTGCTAAAGTAGAACTAACTTTTGGAGTTAAAGACATAGTGGAAAAGAATGAAAAGAGATTTGTTGATTTTTTTAACACAGCCCAGCCTATTAATACAAGAAGGCATCAATTGGAATTATTGCCAGGAATAGGAAAAAAGCACATGTGGGAAATTATTGAAATAAGAAAAGAAAAAGCATTTGAAAGCTTTGATGACATTAAAAAGAGAATCAAATTATTGCCAGACCCTAAAAATTTAATAATAAAAAAAATAATTTCTGATATTAAGGGAGAGGACAAGCATAAGTTATTTAGTGTTTAATTCCTGTAAAGTAAATATTAGGTAAGACTCAAATGAGAGTTTCATTAAGAATTAACTATATTAAAAATATAGTAATAATGACTAAATATATCCAACCCATAATAACCAATTTGAGAAAGTGATTAAATCTTCTTTTGAATTTCTTTAATCTGTTTTACAATTTCAATCCTTTTTAATCGTGAATCATACAAAAAATAGAAGGCTATAATTCCTACAAGTAAAGATAAAAAAATAACCAAGATTAGAGTAGATAAAAAATAAAATTTATTGAAATTTTTAATGTAACCAATTTCTACCAAAGACAGGATAAATCCTGTTATCCCTAATAACATACTCAGCATTATATCAAAACAAGGGGCAAAGATTGTATGCGACCTTGAAACATATCTTGAATAAGCCAAATAATTTAATTCTAATTCTATGTCTTCATACTTCGCCATATTTTTTAGCCTTTGTCTCAATTCTTTTCACTGTTCTCTCAATAAGAATCCAACTAAAAATACCGATCGCTAAAAAGATTAGAAAAATAGTAGCATAAACAATATTTAATTTAAAAAATAAATAATATACTCCAAAAAATATCCCTAAACCAGTTCCAAGTATTGATATTATAGAGAATAAGGGCAATATTCTTTTGATAATATTAAATTGTTCTTTATTTGTTTGTGCATTCAGCAGGCTTAAAACCATTTTTTCTAGCCTCCTCCAGACTTTGAAAATTTATTATATTTTCGCTATTTATATTGCTCGTATCACAATTTTTTAAATCGTAATATAGGTTTGTACTTCTATCTCCAATATATCTATTCTCAGAGATTAGATTATAAGAAGCAAATAAACTACTAATAACTAAACCTACTAATATAATGCCACCAATTGTAATCTCGATTTGGCCTCTCTTATTCATTAAATTATCTAACATTTTCTCTATTTAAATAAACTTCTATGTTACTAAGTAATAGGAATAACTAGAAGAACTACTTAGGAATTTAACTTAACAATTCCATAAGCTTTTTAAAGGGAAATTATAAAGGTTTAATTGTTCTTAAAAACTGAATTAAGAGGAGTTGATAAGAACTAAATTAAGGGAAGTAATAGAAACCGTAGGTGTCTATAATGGCAGAAGAAGTAAAACAAATCATAAGAATAATCAACTCAGATATACCTGGAGGCAAGCAAGTTTATGATGCTTTAACCAAAATATCAGGTGTCAGTTACTCTCTTTCTTCAGCTATCTGTAATGTAATGAATTTTGACAAATACAGAAAAGTAGGCACTTTATCGCAAGAAGAAGTAAAAAAAATTGAAGATATTCTAAAAAATCCATCAAAGCATAATCTTCCGCATTATTTATTCAATAGGAGAAAAGATCCTGAAACAGGTCAAGATACTCATCTAATCACAGTAGATTTAAAGCTCACAAAAGAAATGGATATTAAGAAATTAAAAAGAATAAGAGCATACAAGGGAATAAGGCACGCATTAGGCTTGCCAGTAAGAGGGCAAAAAACAAGATCTCATTTCAGAAAAGGTAGGTCTATCGGAGTTCAAAAGAAAAAGATAGCAGCTCAAAAAGCAGCAGCTTCAAAAGACGATAAAAAGAAAGAAGGTAAGAAATAATGGGAGATCCAAAAAAATCAAAGAAAAAATACTCCACGCCTCCGCATCCATGGCAGGCTTCAAGAATAGAAGAGGAAAGAGGTCTAGTTGAAAATTATGGTTTAAAAAACAAAAAAGAAATCTGGAAGTCATCTTCTTTCTTAAGAAAAGTAAAAAATCAAGCTAAACTTTTAATTGCCTCAACCACAGAGCAGGCAAAAAAAGAAGAAAAGCAATTATTGCAGAAACTGCAAAAACTTAATCTATTATCAAAAGATTCTAAAATCGAAGATGCCCTGAATATCCAGACAAATAATATCTTGGATAGAAGGCTTCAGACTCAAGTGTTCAAGCAGGGAATTGCTAGAACTCCAAGGCAGGCTCGTCAATTTATTATTCACGGTCATGTCTCAGTTTCAGATCATAAAGTTAACATACCCTCATATATGGTTAACTCAGAAGAAGAAACCCAAATAAGTTTTGCTCCATCTTCTTCATTAAGAGATCCAGAGCATCCTGAAAGAAAAGTTGTAAAAAAGGAAAAAACTAGACTCGTAACTGTAAAAAAGAAAGAAACTGATAGAGCAGAACCAAAAAAAGAAATAAAAAAGAAAACAGATGAAAAAGAAGAAGCTAAGGAAGAAAAAAAGAAAGTTTAAGAGCAAAAGCTTTTTTATCAGTTCTATAAAGCATTCGGTTTCCACTGGTCTTTGACAGAGACAAGAGTTTAGGTTCCAGTTCTTGATAACCCAGCAAAATATATATTGCCTTAACATCAAAGTTATCACTAATTGATTAATCTAACTCTTTTTATATTTAGAGATAATAACACAATTATGACTAATAACGATAAGAATACACGAGAATTTATAATTAAGCTTACTCAACTGAGAGACAAATCAAATGATTTTTCAAAAATAGATTATAGAGCTTTGCTTGAAGATCCCACCTATCTTCTTATATTTAGAACAGTTGCGGGGATGACCACAAATTTATTTTCTAAAAATATTGATATGCCATACTCTTGGATTTATAACTTAGAACATGCCAAACGAAAACTTGGAGTTAAAGGCGCCAAGAATATAGCCAACAGAGTTTCTATTTTATTTAAAAAAAATAAGTTTAGTTCTGACGTAGAAGATGTTAAAAGAAATTTTAATTCTTTAAATAGTATAACCATTGTGAGTAGCATCGAGGAGTTAAATAATTTACATAATAAGAGTTATGAAGAGTTTATAACTCTATTTGACAAATTAAAGGAGTTAACTGCCAATTTTACGCATCTTTCTAATGTTATCTTAGAAGATAGCAAGGTAATTCTAGTATTTAGATTGATGTTGGGAATTTCACAAAAACAGTTTGCAAATAAATTAAATATATCAAATCATACGATCGAAGAATTAGAAAATGGTTACAGAAAAATAAGATATCCAAGAACAGCAAAAGAATATGGAACCAGAATTAGGAAATTAATAAGTACAAAAAGAATAGATAGCACTAAACTAGAAAAGAATTGGTTTTCTTGGAAGAATACAAGAAAAATTAGAGAAAATAAGGGTTATAATTGGAAGACTATAAGGTATACAACGACTAAAGATTTTGAAAAATATCTAGTTCAAATAAGAAGAGAAACTAATAATTTTTCATATATACCTTCAGATTTATTTCAAAAAAATCCACAAGTAATCATGATTTTTAGGATAATGTTAGGATTGACCCAAAGGGAACTTGAAAGAAAACTAAAATTTAAAGGAAGGTATATCTCAAATTATGAACGCCTAAAATACAAAACCATAAGTAAAGGAAGAGCTGAATTATTATCCGAATATTTTAAATCCCAAATTAAATCTAGAAAGTTAGATCAATTAACAGATAAGCAGATTATAAATAACTTTCTAGAAATTAAAGACTTAATGTTTACCCATAGAAATACTACGATAGGACCTATTGAAAAGTTTACATTAACAAATCAAGAAAAGAAGATCTTAAAAATTTTAAAAACAATTAAAAAATTAACATTAAAAATATTACCACATTACAATATGAATACAAAAAAAGGAATAATTAATTTTGACTTTCTTATTACATTTAAGAATAAACCAAAAATAGCCATTGAATGCACAACTAGCGAGTCCATTAGTAAAAAATTCGGATATAACCTGAAAAGGAAGATATATGAACTAGACTATAGATTTACAAAACTAAAAAAGAGCTACCCAAAGATTAAAACAATTTTGATCATGTCTATTTTTGATGATGATTTAAATAAATACAGAATTATGAATATAATCAAAGAAGAAACATTATCAATAAACAATAGTTTTATAAATAGTGAATCAATTTTATTACCAAAAATGATAATGGAGGAATTAAAAATAAATGAATAGGAATATGAAATGGGGTATCGCACATGTATACGCTAGTTATAATAATACAATAATCCACATATTATTTTAGTTAAGGCTAGAATAAGTGGTTAACTGATATAACTGGTTCAGAAACATTAGGAAAGGCCTCTGGCGGAATGGTAGTAAAAGCCCATAGGTTAGAGTCAAGTCCAACAGCCGCAATTAATGCTTCAAAAATAGCAGCAGAAGCAGCAATGGAAAAAGGCATTACAGGAATTCATATTAAAATTAGAGCACCAGGTGGTCATAATGGAGCAACAGCCCCAGGTCCAGGAGCGCAAGCAGCAATTCGTGCTTTATCAAGAATGGGCTTAGCAATTGGTAACATAGAAGATGTTACTGGCATACCAACAGATAGATGCAGGAAAAAGGGAGGAAGGAGAGGGAGGCGCGTGTAAATTTCGTCTCTCTTAAGTAGTTATTCATTCTTTAATCCATAAATTAATACTTTTGTAAACCCACCTCTTCTTAATATTTTTTCACCGCATTTTTCTACTATATTCTTAATCTCTTCTGACTCTTTATATAGTAAATTTAGTACTCTCCAGTGTATTGATTTGTCTTTCATATGGTGTTTATAGGTACCAAGAGGTAAACCTTATGTTTTTATAGAAAGTTTCCCTCAACACAAGCAGTGTATGTGCACAAATAACCGAAAGTTTTATATAGTATGTGCCCGTACAATATTATATGACCTACATTGAAACTATAAAACGGAACAATAGAAAGTATTATTATCTTACAAAAAATGTAAGGCTCAATTTAAACAAATGGAAAAAAATCAGAATTTTCTTAGGAGATAAAAAACCTTCGCAAGAAAAACTTAAAAAATCTGCTCAAGAGATTGAGAATAAATCAAAACCCTTTTCAAAACTCTCAAATTATACTTATCTTTCAGAGCTAGATGCAGAAACCTTACAGGATCTAAAAGAGAGTTACAACACATGGCTTAAGCAAACCCCAAAAAGTGTCAAAGACAAGCTGAATGAGGATTTTGTAATACGTTTTACTTATCATTCCAATGCAATTGAAGGTAATAGATTGACATTAAGGCAAACTACTCTGATACTAAAAGATAAAGTAATCCCCTCTGGAGTAAGAGCAGAGGATTATAACGAAGCAATAAACGGGAAAGAATGCTTGGATTATATAAAATCCTATAAAGGCGAATTAAACACTAGATTAGTTGAAAAAATAAATGGAATTCTTACCAAAAATACAGGCATAATCTATGGCGGTAGAATAAGGTTCTTTGATGTACAAATACAAGGCTCAATCCATGTTCCTCCACCTCATACAGAAGTTAAAAAGCATATGCTCAATTTTTTTAAGTGGTATAGCGCAAATAAAAATAAGCTACATCCATTTGAATTAGCTGCATTAATTCACGCAAAACTAACATGGATACATCCTTTCGAGGATGGAAATGGAAGAACAGCTAGAACAGTTATGAATTTTATCCTTATGAAAAAAGTATTTCCTATGTTTTTTATCCCATTTGAGAAAAGGGAAGAGTACTATCAGTCATTGGATATTGCTGATAAAGGCGATTATAAAGACTATGTCTCAAAGATGTTACACTTAATCATAGACCAAATAAGAAGTTACGGGCACAAGAAAGAAAAATAGTCTTTAAATTGTGCACATACATTGACGCCACCAAACCCCAAACTTACAGTCTCTATCTTTGATCTGGGCGTTGAACAGCGATTATGCACAATTCAAGGTCCTGAATCTCCTACAAAAAAATAAAAACTCTCTTTATCCCTCCAAATTAACAATTTCAACTCTTTCTATTCTTAATAATTCATCAAGCACAATCTTCCTTGTATGATATAATACTCGTAATGATTTAACATGCTCCATAGCAATTTTAACAGCTAAAGCATCTGATTTTTTAGGATCACCATTACTAACAGAAAAATCATATTTTGGCTTAAGACACCCATTAACAAGATATCTAGCAATATATTCTGTCATCTTTATTCTCTATGATACAAGACTCTATCAAGATAATCTAATACTCCTCTCTCAGCTTCTAAGGATTTAGCAGCAGTGCCGCTTAAAGGACTAGCTTCTGCATCAGAAACAGCTTTAACAACGCCATCAACAACAGATTTAAGCATAGCTTCTGCATTATGGCCTTTTTTAGCTAATTCAGAAATTCCCTCAATTTGTTGTATTAGCTCAGATGATGCCCTAAGCCCCTTTAAATTACCTATTATCTCATTAAAATCATAAACCATTTTAACCTCAAATGAAAAAAGTAAAATTTATAAATGTATCTACAAAAAATTTAATCATGGATCTAAAACTTCTCTCCCAAACCAAGGATAACATTTCTTTTAGGATCATAGGAACCAATCACGTATTTGTAAATACATTAAGAAGATTAATCACAGAAGAAGTTCCGACTTTAGCAATAGAGGAAGTCACATTCATTAAAAATTCTTCTGCCTTGTATGATGAAATGATTGCTTTAAGGTTAGGTTTAATACCATTAAAAACAGACCTAAAATCTTATGTTTTTCAAGAGCAAGCAAAAAATGAATCAGATCCAAGAACTTTCTTGAATTTTAAGCTAAAAACAAAAGGCCCGATAAATGTTTATGCCTCAGATTTGCAGTCTCAAGACCCAAAAGTCCAGCCAGTGCATCAAAAAATATTGATAGTTAAGTTGCTAAAAGACCAAGAATTGGAATTAGAAGCAAAAGCAATTTTAGGCAGGGGAAAACAACATTCTAAATTTATTCCAGCCTTAGCTTATTATGGTTATACTTCAAAAGTTAATGTAAAAAATAAAGACCCCTCTGAATTTAAAGAAAAATATCCCTCTGTCATATTTGATAAATCTGGAAAAATAGATTCAAAACTAATAAACACGTCAGAATTAATAGATGCTTGTAAAAATATTAACAATAATATCATAGAAGTGACATATGAAAAGGATTCTTTTGATTTTTCATTAGAGAGTTGGGGTCAGCTTGAGATTAAAGAAATCTTCAAGGAAGCAGTAAGTATATTTGAAGAAAAATTAGATTCTTTTGAAAAGGAAATTAAGAAATTGAAATAATTAAATTCGCTATCTTTTTATAGTTATAATTTAAAAGTAGTTGATAAGAACCTAAATAAAAGGGAAGTGATAGGAACCGTAGTTTCTTATAAAAGGAAGTTGATAAGAAACGTAGTTTCTTATAAAAGGAAGTTGATAAGAAACGTAGTTTCTTATATGCGGGGATGCCGGAGTGGTCAAATAGCTTTTCCTGAAAAGAAAACCTAGGAAAAGAACTAGACTTGACGGGCATGAGATTTATAAAAATCTGCCAGGCTAAGGACCATGTGGCTTAGTGCCTACGCAGGAGAGCTTTTCTTGAAAGAAAACCTCGGAAAAGAACTGCTCTGCGAATTCGAATCCTGTTCCCCGCAAACTTTATAAATAGTTATTTTAACAAATTCCATAACTCTGCGAGCCAACTGAGCTTTTCTTTAAAACCCAAGTGGATAAATCAACTGGGCCCAAGCGAAAGCTTTGGGAAGAAAACCTCGGAAAAGAAAGGCGAGTTAGTAGAGATTTAATTTCTACTATATTATGCAGATAAGATTAAGATTAGAAAGGGAAAATAAATGGCAGATGAAAAACAAATTGTAAGGGAAGTCACAATAGAAGGAGTTGTTCATGAAATTGATGGAGAAACAGCAAGAGTAATACTTGATGTTGATGGAAATTATGAACAGAGATTAATGGATTCTGAAAAGTTATATGAAATAGGAGTTACTCATGAAGGGCAGTCTTTTTATCTTCGGGGAAGAGAGTACACTGATGGAAGTAAAGAAATTTATGTTGAACCATGTGGAGATCCAACCAAAGTAACAACAGTAAATATAAGACCAGATTTAGATTTATCAAAATTTAAAAGATTAGGTTAAAATGGCAAAAAGAACAGGTCCTGAAAATCCAGAGTTAATAAAACTAATTGAAGATTTAAAGATACTTTCATATAAACAGAAAGTTAATATCTGGAGAGTAATTTCAGAGGAATTACAAAAGCCTACAAGGCAGAGAAGAATAGTTAATTTGGAAAAAATAAACAGAGTCTGTAAAAATAATGAATCTATCATAGTTCCAGGAAAAGTCCTAGCCTCAGGTGATTTAGACAAGAAATTAACAATAGCAGCTTTCCAATTTTCACAATCAGCCTTAGATAAGATAAATGAAAAAGGCAAAGCACTAACAATACAAGAATTAATAAAAATAAATCCTAAAGGATCAAAATTAAGAATAATAGGTTAAAATGATAATAGACGCAAAAAACTTAATTGTAGGAAGATTAGCTTCAGTAGTAGCTAAGAAAGCAATATTAGGAGAAGAAATCACAATAGTAAATTCAGAATTCTCTGTTTTAACAGGTACAAAAGAAGTTATCCTTAAAAAATTCAAAGCACAATCAATCAGAGGAGAGCCTTTTCACGGCCCATTTTTGCCGAAAAGACCGCATTTACTGTTAAAAAGAATAATCAGAGGAATGCTTCCATATAAGCAGGAAAAAGGAAGATCCGCCTTTAAAAGAATAAAATGTTATCTAGGCCTTCCAGAAGAGTTTAAAAACAATAAAATTGAAACAATAGAAAAAGCAAATATCCAGAAATTAAATAATTTAAGATACATGGCCTTAGGAGAGCTTTGTAAACTACTCAAAAAATGAAGATAATAAATACAACAGGAAAGAGAAAAACAGCAATAGCAAGAGCTGTTTTAAAAGAGGGAAAAGGAATTATAAGAATAAACTCAATTCTATTAGATAATTATTCTACAGAGATGTACAGGAATAAAATAATGGAACCTATAATACTAGCAGAAGATCTTCCTAAAAAAGTTAATATTTCAATTAAAGTTCAAGGGGGTGGTCAAATGTCTCAAGCAGAAGCTTCTAGATTAGCTATTGCAAGAGCATTAGCCTTGTTTCAGCCTTATTTAAAAAAAGTTTTCTTGACTTATGACAGGCATCTTCTTGTACAAGACAGTAGATTTAAGGAAAGTTACAAACCAAATGATTCTAAAGCAAGAGCGAAGAGACAAAAATCGTACCGTTAAAGTAGTAACTCTTATAAATATTTATCTTCTATAAACAGACTTTTTAAAAATATATATTCCAGGCAAGTGTTACATGACAACCACGCGTAGCCTATTTAAATACAAACAACTTATTGCTATAACATGCAAAAAGAATTAGTTGATTTAAAAGATTTTATTCCAAAAACAATAATTTGTCATGAAGGAAAGGGTCAGGAAGCTCAATTAAATTCTGCTTTTGATAACGAGTTTATACATCTTTCTTATATCGTAAGCCTCTATAATGATTCATGGAGAGAACATTCATTTGTATTTCCAAGAGCTATTTCAAAATCAAAAGAAACTTTTGAAGTCCTAGGTCTATTACAAGCAGAAGGAAGTAAAACCCAAAGAGGATGTTTTACTTTTTGTAATCATGAATATGCCATAGTAAATAAGGTTATTAAGTGGTTTGAGAAAGAGTTAAAATTTAATAAAGAAAACTGGAGATGGTATATAAAAGTAAATATAAATGAACCAGAAGAGTTGGATTATAAAAAAGAGATTGAAAGTAAACTAATTGACTATTGGACAAGAAAAACTAACTTACCTTTAAATAAAGCATATCCAAAGATAATAACCTATATAATAAATACAAAAAATAAAAATCTAAAATTTTATGATAAAGGCACATTAATAATAGAATATAAAAATAATTTGTTTAATAATTTCATAATAAATTTATTGAAAATAATTACTTTAAATATTGAACAACAAAAAGAGGAACTAATTCTATATTTTATGAAAGGAATAATAGCTGGCGAGAGTAATGTAGAATGTTATTTACCAGATAAAAGATATAGGGTTTACATAACAGCATCGAAAGATTCAGAAAGAGATATTTTCAAAGAATGTTTAAATAAACTCAGTATAAAGAGTAAAAAATATTGTGATGATCTATTAATCATTTCAGAGCGTAAAAACTTAGTAAAATTATTGAAATTAAGATTAATGACATTAAGTCCAGAAAAATATAATAAATTCCTCTATATGATGCAACAATATCCAAATCTTTCAAATGAAACTGATTATTTCACAGGAAAGAGATATCCTTGGAACAAAAGTCCAAAAGAAAAAATAAATCAAACTCTAGAATTATACAGTTCAGGATTAACTAAAACAAAAGATATAGCAGAAAAGTTAGGAATAAGCGTCATCAAGGTTCAAAGAATACTAAAAGAGAATAATTTAGGTGAGATTGGCCATGGAGGCATTTTTACTTTATTATTCTCATTAGTACTCACAATTATTACATTAATTCCATTATTTTCATTTATTTATCAATTTTTTATGAAAAATAAATCTGAAGAATTTAAGAGGAAATATTATATTTTCTTTGTTATACTTAATTCCTTTTTGAGTATCGCATATATTTTATCATATTTCTTTGTGTTAAAGAATATTACTATGTAGGGGGATCGCCCGCGCCTTAACTCAAAACTTTTAATCTCAATAAATTGAGTTAAAGCTTTTGGTCTTCACTTTGTTCAGACGAATATAACATAATTATACACAATAGATGAAAAGTAATCTTTATAAAGAAAAAATAACATTTTTTAAATATGGATTTCAAGGATTTTGACTTTAGCGATTGGGTTTT
>Ga0209541_10013708_pt1 | contig 12339 bp, 15 predicted proteins | sample RifCSPlowO2_01_FD_184027 | JGI IMG/M metagenome (GOLD analysis project Ga0209541, IMG submission 184027) | Groundwater microbial communities from Rifle, Colorado - Rifle CSP2_plank lowO2_0.1 (SPAdes) (version 2) | ecosystem: Environmental > Aquatic > Deep subsurface > Groundwater | place...
AGCAATAAAGTTATATCCGGAATTCAAAACAAACATCTCAACTTTCCCAAAATTTTTTTTAAGCAAAGATTCCAGATTTTTTTCAGGCTCAACCCCGTGTTGATTAAGCCAGAATTTAAATGCAGGATAAAAAATTTTCATTCCGCCTTTCCATTTATAAAAGTCTAATATTGCGAAAGTTCCGAAATAATTCAGGGAATTTCTAACATTTGAAAGAGTTTCTTCAAGATTCTCAACCATGGATAAAGAATAAGTTGAAATTATTTTATCGGCTTTTTCTGAAAATTTATAGTTAGAGATATCTCCCTTAACAAATCTAACTTTAGGGAATTTTTTTCTTGCTTTTTCCAGCATTGCTTCTGAATAATCAATGCCTAAAATCTTTTCTGGAGAAGTTTTTTTCAGCAATAACGGAATATTTAAGCCAGTTCCGCAGGCCAAATCAATTACTTTATCCCAACCGTACACATTAAGCAATTCAACTGCTTTTTTTCTATTAAAAAGAAAAAAAGGCCTCGTCATATCATAAAATTTTGAATGGGTTTTATAAAATTCATTTAGGTTTTTTAGTTCCATTTTATATTTTTAAATTTCACTAATAATGTTTTCTTGTTTCGCGCCAAGCTCTATTAATATTTTTTTTAATTCAGAAACAAGCTTAAATGGCCCGCAAACATAAAAATTTTGATTAAAATTTTTAAATTTATTTATGCCCTTTAGAATATTTTTTAAAAACGTTTTATCAATATGCCCGTGTTCATAGCCCGTTTTTTTCTCGCGGCTTAAAATAAAAATTGCATCATTATTAAAAAGTTTTTTTAATTCACTTTCAAGAATTATGTCTTTTTGTGTTTTGTTTAAATAGATTAGAAAATTTTTTTTTCTTTCCTTTTCATCTAAAGATTTAGTTATAGAAATAAAAGGATTAATTCCTGTCCCTGCTGCAATAAAAACCCCTTTTCCTTTATAACTTATTTTTCCTTTTGGTTCATTGATAATTAATTCATCGTCTTTTTTTAAATTATTAAGCTGTTGAGTAAATTTTCCATCATCATATATTTTAATAATAAATTCCAAAAAATCATTTTTCTCTGAAGAGCTGAAGCTAAATGGCTTTTTTTTATTTTTTAATTCAGATTTATTTATTGAAACTAAAGTATGTTGTCCTGAAATTAAATTATAATTTTTTGGTTTCTCAACTGCAAATCTTTTGACATTGCTGGTTAATGATTCAATTTTTAGGATTTTAACTATGTATTCCATATTGGTTTTATTAAAGTCAATTTAAAGAGTTCAGAATATCAAATAAAGATTTTTTAATCCCCTCTATTGTGTAATATCCTAAATTATCTGAAAAAAGATATGCTGGCTCTATGCAGCCATTTTCAATGGTAAAATTAACAGATAAAAGTTCTACACGATATTTATTGCAAAAATGTTTAATATGATGTATCTCTTTTTTAATTTGGCGTTTAAATTTAGGATTATAAAATCCTTCTTGCATGTTGAATAGTTCTTCTTCTAAATCCATTTTCTAATATTTTATTTTAACAATTCCTTTTTTAATTTTGCACTGGCAGGCAAGTCTTTTTGTTCTGTTCATGCCCATGTCTTTTTCTTCCTGCGTTAATTCAGAAAGATTTTCCTGTCCGTCAATAATTTCAATCATACAAGTCCCGCAAATTCCTTCTGCGCATGAAAAAGGAACGCCCAATTTTTCGCATGCGTCTTTTATCTGTTCTTTATCTTTTACATTTATTATTTTTCCATTATCTGAGAAAATTATTTTTGCCATGATTGATAAAATTGATGCTCTTTTTTAAATATTTATCTCCCTCAACTTCCCCACAACCATTTTTAATTTTTCTAAAAAATAATCAACTTCTTTTTCTGTTGTATATTTGCTTATTGAAATTCTTATAGAGCTATTTATTTCATTTTCTTTTAATCCAATTGCTTTTAAAACATGGCTTGATTTATTTATTTGAGATTGACAGGCAGAGCCGGCAGAAACATAAATTCCTTTTTTTTCTAAATAATTTTGCAGCATTTCTCCATCAATATTTTTAAAAGAAATATTTATATTATTGCAAAGTCTTTTATCTCCCGTCGCTCCATTTAATTTTGAGTTTGGAATTTTCAAAATTTCTGAGATTAATTTGTCCCTTAAACTCGCCATTTTATTTATTTCATTTTTATCTGAAATTTTCACAGCTTCTGCAAAACCAATAATTCCCGGGACATTTTCTGTTCCAGAACGCTTTTGAAATTCGTGCCCTCCGCCGTGAATTAGCGGGATTATTTTAATGCCTTCGCGAATATATAATGCGCCGACGCCTTTTGGTCCATGAATTTTATGGGAATTTATCGTAGCCAAATTAATATTCTGCTTTTTAACATCTAAAAAAGTTTTTGTAAAACTCTGGCAGGCATCAGTATGAAATAAAACATTTTTTTCTTTGCAGAGTTTTCCAATTTTTTCTAAATCCTGGATTGTTCCAATTTCATTATTTCCGTGGATTATAGAAACAAGAAAAGTTTTTTTGGTAATTGAGCTTTTAAGTTGTTCTAAATCAATAAATCCTTGTGCATCAACATCTAAGTATGTAATTTCTGCGCCTGATTTTTCAAGCCATTTGCAGGTTTCTAAAATAGAATCATGCTCAATTTTTGTTGTTATGAGATGATTTTTTCCTGTCTTGGCTTGTTTATGATAGAAAAATAATCCTTTCAAAGCAAAATTATTTGATTCTGTCCCTCCTGAACTAAAAATTATTTCACTTGGTTTTGCATTAATTGATTTTGCAATTATTTCTCTGGAGCTTTCAACAGCTTCTCTAACTTGCTGTCCTGCTTCATGTTTTGACGACGCATTAGCATATTTCTCGCTAAAATAAGGAAGCATCGCCTTCAAAACCCTTTCATCAACTTTAGTTGACGCTGCATTGTCAAAATAAATTTTCATTTTAATTCTCAATTTTAATTATATTCACAGGACAGGAATCTGCGGCTTTCTGCGCATTTTCTTTTTCAATTTCATTTATCTCTTTTTGATAAATCCCTTTTTTATTTTTTCCGTCAATTAAGTCAGCTTTTCCGTCTTTGGCGCGCATTTTCCAGTTTTTAGGGTCAAGCTCAACACAGGAATTACATCCAATGCAATTTTTTCTATAATGAATTATTTTAACCATCTTGTGCCCTTTAGGGTATTTGAATTATCGGAATTTTTCCAAAAGTTCCCTGCATTTCTTTTCTGTCCGTTACAATATATAATTTATCATTTTTTCTGATTTTTTCATTTAATTTGATTGTAATGATGTCGCCTTTTTTTGCTTTAGCGATTTTATTTCCTGTAAAATTGCTATTACAAATTTTTCCTGAATTTGCTTTAGCAACGGATTTTTCATCAACATATAAACTTTCAATTTTTTGTTTTATTATGCCGGTAGTTTTTCCGGTGATAATTATTTCATCTCCTATTTCTATTTCACCAGATTGCAAAAAAAATTCTCCAATTTGGGTTTTTGGAAAATAATGCCTTGCAATTCCAATAAAAACTTTTTCTTTTTTAGACTGGTTTCCATATCCTCCGCTCCACTCTCCTAATTTTCTTCCAAGATAATATCCTCCCTGCCAAAAACCCCGATTATAAACTTTTTCTAATTCTTTATTCCAAGCTTCAATTTTTTCTTTTGTGTAAGTTCCTGTAAAATAACTTTCAACCGCCTCTTTATAACATTTTGTTACAGCATAAACATAATCGGGAGACCTTCCCCTTCCTTCAATTTTCAGGACGCTGATCCCGGAATCTAATAGTTTGTCAATAAATCCAATTGTGCATAAATCTTTCGGAGACATTATATATTTGTTTTCTAATTTTAGTTCTTCTCCTGTTTCATCGTCTATAACTCTGTAAGCTTTTCTGCAATTTTGCAAACACGCGCCCCTGTTTGCAGAAGCATTTTCTGTTGCAAGACTCATATAACATTTTCCCGAGATTGCAACACATAAGGCGCCGTGAACAAAAATTTCTATTTTAACAAGATTCCCTGAAGGTCCTTTAATATTTTCTTTTTTAATTTTGTCGCATATATTTTTTATTTGCTGCAAAGTCAGCTCTCTTGCTAAAACTATGACGTCTGCAAATTTTGAATAAAATTTTATTGCTTCAAGATTAGAAACATTTGCCTGAGTTGAAATATGCGTCTTCAAGTCAATTGAATTTGCATAATTCATTGCTGCCACGTCGCTGACAATTACCGCGTTTATTCCCGCTTTTTTTGCAGCGTCGCAAATTTTGCGCATTAAACTAATATCATAGTCGTATAAAATTGTGTTCAAGGTCAAATATGTTTTAACTCCTGCTTTATCGCATCTCTTGGCAATTTTTTTTAAATCGTCTAAAGTGAAATTATTTGAAGCTCTTGCTCTCATATTTAGCTGTTCAATTCCAAAATAAACAGAATCAGCCCCGGCTTTTATCGCCGCTTCCAAACTTTCATAAGAACCTGCAGGAGCCATGATTTCTACTTTTTTATTCATAATAAAAAGAAATTTCTGAGATTTTTAAGGATATCTTAGGTTGCGGAATTTATCACTTCATTCCAATGCTAAAGATATTTAAGTTCTTTTTTTTATTAAAGAACATGAATAAGTATAAACCCGAAATTGTGCAGGCGTCAACAGATAAACAATATAATGACGGACTTTATTGGCTGGCAAATTATGATAAAGAAACAGATGGAAAAGGAAATCTAAAATTTAAGATACATGATGCGAAAATAATTGCAGATAGTAATTTAAAAACATTTGAAATTAATGGCGGAGATAAAGAAAACATAAACTTCATTAAAGGTTCTTTAGAGGGCATAATAAATCCAATAAAATCTGATTTTATTTTGAATAAAGGAGAAATAGACGAATAAAATGAAAAATTTAAGCATCTGGATAATAACTTTGATTGCATTAATTGTTTTTTTAGTCGGGATATTTTATTATGAAATTCTTGGAGCGGTTGTAAATGTCGCGGTTTTTATTGTTTCTCTGACAATAATTATTTTAATTTTGATTTTAGTCATTATTTTTTCTCATCAAGACAATAAAAAAAGAATTCCGCATTTTGGAAAACCTAAAATACTAAAATTTGAAAGAGAAGAAAAAGATATTCCTGAAGAAAAATTAAAAGTTTCAAATTCAAAAAATAAAATAGTTAAGAAAGTTTCTAAGAAAAAATAAATTCTTTAATTTATATCTGCCCTGTTTGGGTAAATTTTCTCATTGCCTGTTCTAAAACTACCTGCGGAGCCATGCCTTTCCTGGAGCAAACTTTAGCAAAATCATCGTATGTAGATTGGTCAACATTATAATCTAATTTTCTCTTTCTTGGTCCAGGAGGTGTTGCTGCCATATTTTATTTAAATAAATTAAGTATATAAATATTTTTAAAATTAGGAAATGGGCGCGGACTGAAATTTGGAAGAATAAATTTCGTCAACTCGCCTCTTTGCGCCGAATATGGGCGCGGAGACTAAAACTTCGTAAACTCGTTTTGTCCGTCCTCATCCATTCGCGTTGCTTATGGGCGCAGAGGGAGTCGAACCCCCATCAACTGCTCTGGAGGCAGTTATATTGAACCGTTATACGATGCACCCTTAATAAAAACAAGAAAAATTGGTTTTTATTTTTATCTGATTTTTTTTATTTCCTCAATTTCATCATTAGAAATAGCGCACCCTTTAAATTTCAGAGCGTAAAGCAAAGCATCTAAAACTTCTCTGCCTTTCAAATTTATCAGCCCTTTTTTATATGCCAGATACATTAATTCTGTTGAACGAATTATCTTAAAATTTTTAAATGATTGAAAATTGCTTTTTTTTAATTTTATATTTGTATGCAACTTTTTTTCTAAAAGTTGTTTTAGATTTTCAGGAGCTTCAACTAAAATTCTTAATGTTCTCTCGTCAATAACCAAAACATTTTTAATTTTTTTTTCATTTAGAATTTTGCTTAATGCAAGACAGGAAGTTTCGCCTTGCTGTATTAATTTAATTTCATTTCCATTTCCAATAAACATCGTATTTGCAAGATTCATTAATTTAAACATTAAATTTGTTATTTCTTTATCCTGAATTCCAATCTTGTTCGGCATATTTAAACAGCCTTCATCAATTAAATTTTGGATTTTCAAAGCTTCAAGTTCATACATTTTTATTTTTATCGGATTATCTACAACTTCTTTTTTAACTTCTTTTGTGATGATGAATTCTCCGTTAAAAATTTTTTTTAGTTTTTTTAATTCTTCCAAAAGACCATTTATTGATAAACTTATTAAACTGCCAGAATCAAAGATGAGGGCTTTCATTTGATTGTCCTCAAGCGAATAAATGAAAATTTCCTGTTTGCTTTCATTTTAGATGTTTATATTAATATTTTGTTTTTTATGCTTTATATTCATTTGCAAGATTAAAGATAAATTCTTTTTCATTTATAGTAGATTCGAAATCTCTGACGATAAAAACAGCCGTATCGTCAGTTTCCCAAAAAACATTGCTTTTTAACCCCTTGCTTGTAAAAGAGATCAAAAGACAATCAATGCACAATCCTTCTTCTTTCAAATCTTCAGCCGCAAATTCTGCAATAGCATCATAAACAATTCCAAATCTAACAGGAACTTCTGAGGAAAAATCTTCAATTTTAGATTTTGAATCGCCTTTTTGAATTGTCAACGGATAATTTACATCAACTAAAACCCTTTCTGGTTCAATAATTACTTCTGGGAAATTTATTTTGCCTTTTGTAATTTCATATTCATTTTCAAAAAGTGTGAAGTCTTCAATACAAAAAACTAATTCCCTTGCAACTCCTTTTGAAATTTCATCCTGAATTTTTTCTTTTGAAGGCATTAAATTTTTATTATTCTTAATGTAATAAGGAATTTCTAAAATTGGCGTCGTTGCCGAAGCACTTGACAAAAAATAATATCCTCCGTTTTCTCCAACTCTGAATACAACCTCTTCAAGAGAATCATCTAAACACTCCTGAACAAAATTTTTAATTTTAGCTGTTTCTGGAGAAACCGGTTTTCCCGACAAATTAAGATTCCCGCGAAGAGTAAAAAATAAAACAACAACCGCTACGATTAAAATTGCAATAATTATAAAAATTGTTAATTGGGCTTTTTTCATAATAGGCTAAACAAAAAACAATATATAAAATTCACCCAGTATAAGTAGTCCCTTACAAATTACACAAAAGGAATATTTATAAGGATGACTTTGTAATTTATGCTATGGATGGAGCAATAAAATATCTCACGGCAGCAGGAATTATTTTAAGTTCTTTTTTATTTGATAGCGGCGGCTATAATAAGCAAAACAAGCTATCTAATTTAAATAGTTTTTATATAGAAAAAAATCTTGAAAAAGACGATGATTCTTTAAAATCAACTGTTGGAAAAGGTTTAGAAAATAAATTAGAAATTAAAGAAAATAATCCGCAAAACCAAACACCAACCAGACAATTAATTCAAAAAGCTGGAGATGATACAACAAAACAATTCTTAGCTTACAAATTTTTGGATATTCTTAATCAAAATGAGTCTTGGGTAAATGACTGGAATGGTTTGTCAATAATAAAAAAAGAATCTTTAGAAAAAACAGTTGAAAATTTTAAAACACATTATAAAAATCTTCCTAAAAAAACTTATTCTGAATTTACAGAAGAAGAAGTTAAAGAAGTTTTCTTAAAAATAGAGAAATCTATTCCAGCAATAAAGGGAGATAAAAGCAAGAGTTGTTTATTGTATGCTTTAACATATCATGTTATCGGAGAAACTTATGGTTTTCCAATATATCTCGCCCTTACTCCTTCGGCTGGTGAATCTTCACATATTTTTTCTAGATGGGATCCTGATGGAAAACACGATCCTTTAAATCCAGAAAATCCAGTTAACAAAGGAGATTTTAACTGGGATAATAATGCTTCTATAGACAAATCTTATGGAATTAATCGCGTTAGTGACAATTATCTTATTGATCATTGGTTTATTCCAGAAGAAACAATTAAAAATAAAATTTATTTAAAAAATCTTAATCCAAAAGAAATTTTAGCAATTGCTTATTTTTTAAGCGCAAATTCTAGTCTAAGAGGAATTTGGGTTTTTCAACCAACAAGTGAAGCTGAAGCAAAACTACAAGAGGTAGAAAGAAAAAAACTTCTTAAAAAATCTTTGGAATTTTCAAATAAAGCTTTAGAATTGGATTCTTTGTGTGTTCCTGCTTATAAAACAAAAGCAATTGCTCTTGGCGGAAATTGGAATATCTCTTACAATGAATTTGATAAAGCCATAAAAATTATAAATAAAGCTATAAAACTAAACCCCAATCAAGAAAATTTAATTTTTACGCTGGGGGATATTTATTATTCTAGAAATTTTTTTAATAGTGAAAAAAAGGGATTATTTCCTCTTAATGAAAAGTGGAAAAGAAAAGAGCATAATGATCAAGATATGAAAACATACTTCGAAATTTATAAAAAAGCAATTGAAATTGGGGAAGATAAAATGAATAAAGAAATTAGAAAAGAATTTCCAAATTATAGTGTTGCAATTGATATTCAAAAAGAAATATACTCTGCATATTCCGGCTTGAAGCTTAGTTATTTTCTCTTGGATCAAAAGGAAGAGGAAAAGAAAATGGAAGAAGAAATGGTTATTCAAGGACTGGTTTTAGATTATCTAAAAACAAAAGACATAGATCAGCTTAAAGAAATAAAAGATGGAAAATTTGAAGATTAAATAATTTTATTATCTAAATATTCCCCACCATTCTTGAGCTGGGATGTATGGATCACTAAACATTGCATTAGGACCGATTTTTAATATTTGTTTTATTGCGTCTCGGGGTAGAATGCCCTCAGAACAAGTTTATCAACTTGCGCTCTTTCATTAGGCGCTAAAGAAAATTGTGATGATCTTGGAGGCAAATAGCCTTTATTTTCTGCTTCATAATAAAATTTTGCAATCGTCGCAGTTTGATCAATGAAAGCTGGATCCGGATTTTTAAGTGTAGGGTAATAATCTATTTTTAATCGTGATTTATAAAGTGTTTTTAATTGGTTATCTTTGTCTTGAAAAGAAAGTTTTGGATCATTCACAATACTTTTAGCATTATTATAAATGTGTCTTGCATCAGCTTCACTTTTTCCAACATTTTTAGCAAGTCGTTTATATTCTTCAAAATATTTATCTTGATACTTATTTTGAGAAACTTTTAAGTTCTTGTAGTTTGGTTTATAATCTTGAAACATATCAATAAAATCTTTATCTTCTATCATTGCTACACTATCCATAGTTACAACAACATTTTTTTCAAAAACATCTTTCATAAATGGAATTTCTTCTGCAGCTGTTGGTTTGAAATTCTCTCGGTAAGATAATAAATTTGGATCCATCACCAAACTCTCAGCTGTTTTTATATTGCTGGTAAAATAAACTTTCTCTTTAATATCAGAATAAAGAGAAGCTATTTGTAATGTTTTTCCATCAACTTCTTTATCTAACTGGTTTCTAACAAGCATTGGAACTTGGTCTTTTCCTTTTCCAGGACCATACTTATCTATCGAAACGGTTTCAGCTATTCCTTGAAAGCCAAATTTAACATTTGAACTTGTATGATCATTTAAAATTCTGAAACCTTTATTATCTATAACCGGTAATTCTGTATTTGTCCCTTTTCTAATGTTTATGCTTGAGCTTATTTCATTTCCTCTTCTTCCTGCGGCAATTTCAAAAAGCCCGTTTTCTCCAACTTCGGCATAAGGATTGCTTTTCTTAAATTTGAGGTGGACGCCTCCAGATTTTTCAGTATTTCCAAGATTAGCATTAAATTCATCTCCAAAAATAATGTAATTTTCAACCCCTGATTTTTTTGCATTTTCAAGATTTCTAAATATATAAACGCCTTGAGTTTTATCCAATGCCCCGCTTATGCTGAGATCAACCTTATTGTCAAATTTTATTTCCCCTCCATGAGTATGGCTGGCTAACATATTTCCTTTGCTGTCAAAACTTATAGAAGCGCCTTCAGGAATTTCTTCGGCAACTAATCCATTTCCCAAATCTATATTTTGTCCTTTTATTCCAATATTATTTGCAGAAAAAATTTTTCCTCCTTCAGGCAAATCTAATAAAGGGGTTTCAAAAGTTGTTTGTTCAGAATACTTAAATTTAACCCTCCCATTTTTGTTTGCTTTAACTATTTGGCCATTTATATCATACTCTGTATCTATATTTGTTACTAAATAATCTGCTTCAATTAATTTACCTGATTTCTGATCAATCAAAATTTCTCCAGATTTTATATCTTTAAAAGAAGTTCCATCTAAAATAAATTCACCAGATTCAGCAACAGTAATTTTTCCTGAAACAGGATCATATTTGATTCCCTGAGTTGCTTCAATAGTAATTTTTCCTTCACCTTTTTTTGGAGTAATTTCCATTTTACATTTTTCAAATCCTGTTTTGCAGCCAATTTTTCCATCAATAATTTCAACCCCTTCTCCAGAATAAGTGAACTCTGTTGAACTAATTTCTGTAATTTCTGCAAGTTCTTCTTGGGCAGAGACTTGTAAAAATTGGATAAATAAAAAACTTACAATTAAAAAAATTGTTGCAATTCTTAAAACTAAAATTTTATTTTTAATTTTTTCATCATCCTTAATATTTTTCATCTAAAAATCTCCTCTGCAAGTTTAATTCTTGATTTTGCGTCAATGGTTTTGCTTTCCGGAACATCAGCTATTCCTGTTTTGCCGGCATAATCCGCCAGCTCAAACATTGTAATACCAAGAAGTTTTGCCGTCTGCTCCATAGAAATTCCGTGTTCATATATTCTTGAAGCTTTATTTATCTTGGCTTTTCTAAAAACTTCCTGAATATATTCTTTTAATTTTCCGGAAATTTTATTAATGCACAATCTAATATTTTCAAAATCTTTTCTAAAATCTTTTAAATCATTTTTTTCAAGATCTTCTATTGAGCATTCAAGAGAAGAAATTATTGTCTTGCTGAGCTTTTTCCAGTCGGGATATTTTTTATAATGTTCTCTTTCAAAAATTTTATCTAATGAATAAACTGCTACTGCAACATTAATGTTGTCCGGATCTTGCGTCAAAGAAGCAGTATTAATTGTTTGATTGCTCAAGTTTTTAATTTCTGAATAATTTCCCGTTTCAATCGCTTTTTTTGTTTCTACAAGAATTCTTAGTATGTTGTCTATTTCATTCATATATGTTTTAGTATATGAAATTTTATAAACCTTTCAATTATTTAGATTAAATGACAATTGAAGAAAAAGTTTATCCGAAATTCTCAGATTTTAATAACTTTCAAGAATAGGCCAATCATATTAAGAATTCAAGAGATGATTGCGCTAAAAGAGGGTATCATAGAGTAAATACTGAACCTAAAGAGAAAGATAGTACTATGATTTGTTATGATTGTGATGTGTGGTTTGATAAAGAATTTGCTAAAAGTTGTGATATGAATTACAGAGTTGAGCCAATATAACTATACTTTGTTATATGCCCTTCTTAAAATAAAAACGCGACCATGTTTTAAATTTTTAAAATCAAAAAATTTATATATTGCATAAACGAGATAATATTATCTCAAAATGGAAATAAACAAGAACGAACTGAAGATTTTAAAATTATTCAGAAAAGAACTTTTTCTTAAAGCAAGCATCCTGGAAATAATGAAGAAAATAAACAGCAGAGCATATCAAAGAGTGCATGAAGCAGTTAAATGGCTTGTTAAAAAAAAGATTTTAATTTCAGAGAAAATTGGAAATACTAATTTAATCAGTTTAAGCTTTTCTCGCGAATCCATTTTGCTGTTAAGTTTTCTTGATGAAAAAGAAGGAAATAAAATTCCAAATTGTTCAAAAATTTTTGATATTCGGGAAATTTCAGATTGTCTTATTTTAGTTGCGGGAAGTTACGCTTCAGGCAAATTTAATAAAAAATCAGATATGGATTTAGTTGTGATTGTTCCTGACAAGGAAAACCTTGTTGCTGTTCAAAAATTAGTTGAAAATAAAACAATGCTTTTTGTTCCGTCTGTTCATTTGTATGTTTTTAGGAAAAAAGATTTTATTGAAATGCTAAACAGCAAAGAGGAAAATTACGGCAAAGAGATAGTTAAGAATAGAATAATGTTAAAAAATGCGCAGATTTTTTATGAATTAATTAAAGAAGCGGTTGAAAATGGATATAAAGGTTAAAGGATATTTAGATAGAGCAGAAAATAAACTTATTTTAGCTAATGCTAATTTTTCAATT
>Ga0209541_10013712_pt1 | contig 12337 bp, 13 predicted proteins | sample RifCSPlowO2_01_FD_184027 | JGI IMG/M metagenome (GOLD analysis project Ga0209541, IMG submission 184027) | Groundwater microbial communities from Rifle, Colorado - Rifle CSP2_plank lowO2_0.1 (SPAdes) (version 2) | ecosystem: Environmental > Aquatic > Deep subsurface > Groundwater | place...
TGCCATTCCTGAATTTGGCGTTAACAGCGGAACCATCGAGCCTGGCGAGACAAAGACAGTTGAATTTGTAGCCAGCAAGAAAGGAACTTATACATTCTTCTGCTCTGTGTTCTGCGGCTCTGGCCACAAAAGTATGAAAGGAACACTGATTGTGAAATAGATTAATCTTATTTCTTTTCTATTTTTTAATTCAAAAACCATCACATTTAAATAGTATGGATTTCTCTTAATTATCGTTAAGTTAAGGATAAAAAATCTTACTGGAGGATACGCAAATGGAGCAAAAAGCTGTTCAGAAGAAAGTTACCAAGGATATGACTATTGGCGATGTTGTGCGTGAATTCCCATCTTCAATTGAAGTGCTGATGGCTAATGGTGTTCATTGCGTTGGGTGCCATGTCTCATACCATGAGACCCTGGAAGAAGGGTTCAAGGGCCACGGAATGAGCGATGAGGATGTGGTCAGGGTTGTCAAGGAGATCAACAAGTCCATCGCAGCAGATAAGACTGATCCAAGCCTGCCTATTGCATTCACCAAAAAAGCTGTGGACAAGGTTCTTGATCTTATGAAGCAGCAGAAGAAAGAAGGCCATGGCCTGAGGATAAAAATAATGCCGGGCGGATGCTCTGGATTCTCTTACGGCTTTGATTTTGATAAAAAAGCAGGGAAAGATGATGAGATTATTGATCAGAAAAGCCTAAAAGTATTTGTTGACAAGGAAACTTTGGGAATGATGCGCGGCTCAAAAGTGGATTTTGTAGACAGCCTGCAGGGCTCGGGATTCAAGATTTCAAATCCGAATGCGGCTGGGACGTGCGGCTGCGGCCAGAGCTTCAGGTAAAAAACTTTTATCATCTCTGCTTTTTTTCAATCCATTCTTTTTCTAAAATGTCAGAATTTTCCATCCAGTCTATGACTGGTGGCGTACGCTTCATGTTCCAACATTCAGAAAATTCTGAGCATGCTCAAGAACCACAGGATTGACAAACACCATTCGTGTCATTCCACCAGCTATGGCTGGTGGTTCTTGACATTTTTTCAAAGTTTTTATTCTATTATTTTTGTTTGGATTTTTTTATTTTTTTTCCGACGGCAAAACTGGAAAATAGTTATATTTAAATACTAGCTTATGCATATTTTATTTTAGATTTTATCGTCGAAATATGAAATATGATTCCTAAGCAAATTTTTTTCACTAATGGCGTTGGAAGGCATAAGGAATACCTCCAGTCCTTTGAGCTTGCATTAAGGGATGCCGGAATAGAAAAGTGCAATCTTGTTAATGTTTCCAGCATTCTCCCTCCAAACTGCAAGATAATCCCCAGAGAACAGGGATTGCAGGAGATCAAGCCCGGGCAGATCACTTTCTGCGTGATGGCCAGGAATTCAACTAACGAGCCTAACAGGCTGATTGCTGCTTCTATCGGGCTTGCAGTTCCAGGAGAGCAGGATGCTTATGGATACCTAAGCGAGCACCATTCCTATGGGGAGACAGAGAAAGTTGCTGGAGACTATGCTGAGGATATTGCTGTCAACATGCTTGCTTCCACAATGGGGCTTGAAATTGACCCTGACAAGGCTTATGACGAAAGGCTGGAGCAGTTCAAGATGAGCGGAAAGATTGTCAGGACAAGAAACGCAACACAATCTGCATTAGGGGACAAAAGCGGTTTATGGACAACAGTTGTTGCAGCCGGTGTCTTTATCCTGGATGAATATGACCTGAACATTTCAGTCAAACCTTCTTCGCAGCCTTCCAACGGAAACGGGAATAAAGAAGCTGTGCATGGTTCCAACGGCGGCAACAAGAATCCAGTTTCTGATAAGGGCAACAACCAGAATAACCCTAAATAATAATCCATCTAATCCTATTTTGCACTTCTACCTTGCTGACGGCTGCTGCTGGCTGATGCAATGGATGGTCCCTAAGCCTATAGCCAATTCCCTGCAGTCAATGCCAACAACCTTTCTGTCCGGGAATAAGTTCTGGAGAATTTTCAATGCCATACTGTCGTTTTCATGGCTAAAAACAGGGACAAGGACTGCTTTGTTGCCTATGTAGAAATTGGCATAGCTTGCAGGCAGCCTTCCTTCCTTGCTTTCAACTTTTCCAGGCATAGGCAGCTTGATGACTTCCAATTTATCCCCATCTTGGTCTTTTGCATCGCGCAATAACTCATAGTTTTCCTTTAAAATGTCATAATTCTCATCATTCTTGTCTTCTTCATATGCGCATACGACAGTGGACGGATTCACAAAGCGTACAATATCATCGATATGGCCGTCGGTATCATCCCCTGCAATGCCTTTATTAAGCCAGATTATATGCTTGACCCCGAGATTTTCTTTTAGTTCATTTTCAATGTCTTTTCTGCCCAATTTTGGATTCCTGTTCCTGTTCAGCAGGCATTGCTTTGTTGTCAAAAGCGTTCCTTTCCCGTTCACGTCAATAGAGCCGCCTTCCAGCACAATTGGAATCTTAAAATAAGGGATTTTTAATTCTTTATTTATGAAAGAGGGGATTCTGGTGTCTTTCATCAATGTCTCGTACTTTTCTCCCCATGCATTGAAAATCCAGCCGCTCATGGCCAGTTGTTTACCTTTTGTGAGAAATATCGGCCCGTAATCCCTGAACCAGACATCTGCATAATCGAACAAATGGAAACTGACTTTCTTTTGGTTTATGCCATTATTTTTTAAAAGGCTTATAACCCTGTTTTTTATTTCCTTATCTTTTACTGCAAGATTGACCTGCTCGCTTTCATGCATGGCTCCTATTATCTTAACGTATGTTTCTTCTACTTCGCTGAGATTGTCAATAAAAGTTTCCGGGCCATACGGCCATGCCAGCCAAATTGCGTCATGCTTTTCCCATTCTGCCGGCATGCGATAGCCCAATCCAGAAGGAGTTCTTGACATATCTGTTTTTTCCATGTTCTATTTTTTTGTTATGCGCTTGTAGGTATCAGGCCTTCTGTTCCTTAAGAATCCCCATTCATCCTGGATTCTCTTGTTCCTTCCCAAGTCTATGCTTGCCACTACAACTTCTTCTTTTGTTTTGCTGGCCCTTTTAATGACATTCCCAAATCCGTCGCACACAAAAGAAGCCCCCCAGAATTTTAATTTGTTTTCTTCCCCAACCCTGTTTGCAGCAGCTATTGCAACCCCGTTTGCTATTGCATGGCTTCTTTGTATTGTTTCCCACGCATCATGCCAGTCGCCTTCAAATGCCTTTTCATTCCTTATCCAGCCAATTGCTGTAGGGTAAAATATGATGTCAGCGCCCTTAAGCGCAAGAATCCTTGCAGCTTCAGGATACCACTGGTCATAGCAGATAAGCACGCCTATTCTGGCATATTTTGTCTTATATACATTATACACGCTGTTGCCTTCTTTGAAATAGCTCTTTTCATAGAACAAATGGTCATGCGGAATATGAATTTTCCTATATGTTCCAAGCAGTTTTCCGTTTGCATCAATAACCGCAGCTGAATTATAGTATTTATTGCCGGATGTTTTTTCAAACAATGGCGCAATTATCACAATCTTTAGCTCTTTGGCTAATTTAGAAAGCAAGTTTGTGGTCTTCCCTGGTATAGGCTCTGCAAATTTTTTTGCATCTGCCTTGTTTTTTTGGGGAAAGTATCTTGTGCCGAACAGCTCCTGCAGGCATACAATCTTTGCCCCTTTTTTTGCGGCCTGCTTTATCATGCTTATTGCTTTTTTTAGATTGGATTCTATGTCCGTTGACACTTTTGTCTGAATCAGCCCGACTGATACTATTTCTTTCATTGCAGGATTGCCAGTTATTCCCTATTTATTAAATATTTCGGTATATTGTTCTGTTGGATTCTATTTCAAAAACAAATATTTAAATATAAGGTGATTTTTTTCCTACTCCAAGATGATTAAAATAAATCCATTCGGATATTCATTTGCAAGCCTGCTGGCTCTGAATCTATTGCTGTTGCTATTGTAAGCCCCACAGGATGTTCTAACGGGGCTGTCATTGGTTGATTAAACTTACAGAACATTCTAACAAAAAAACAAAAACAAAGCGAGGAGAAGTGTAAATATGATTGTGGCTAAAGAAAGGAAAGTTGAACCTATTATTTTTGACACAACATTAAGAGAAGGATTCCAGACACCAGGTGGTATAGGCGCTTCTTTGGACGAAAGAGTATATGTAACTGCCCTTATCCAGCGTTATGCTCATTGGGTAGAGCTAGGTATGCCTGCCAATAATGTTGACTATGGTATCATAAGCGCAATCAGAGATAGATTTTTGGAGGAGAATTATGATGTTGGTATTGCAGTCTTAGCCAGGTGCAATCCTAAAGATATAGGAAGGTCTGAAGAAGTCATGGAAAATTATCCTAATAATCTAATCCATCTGTTTGTCGGGACATCGAACCAACATAGAGGCGCTAGGTTTAGCACTCCAAAAAAGGTAGAAGAATATGAGGAGCTTATAAGAAGCTCAGTAGGAGATGCAGCATCAAGGGCAACATTCTCTAGAGTAATGTTTTCTCCTGAAGATTCTTATCGTACATGGGATCAGGATCATAAATTGTTAATTGACTTCATTAAAGCTGCAAAAGAAGGTTATGACAATGGCAATACAAAAGTGGGAAGGGGAACCAGATTTATATTTAATCTGCCCGATACAGTTGGGTATAGCACTAATGCCGAATTTGGAAGGATGATAAGGCATGTTCAAAGGGTTTTTGGTAATACAGTAGAATTAAGCATTCACGGACATAATGATATTGGTACAGCACAATCGCAGGTATTTGATGTCTATGAAAGATATGGTATTCAATGGCTCCAGACCACTTTTGGCCAGTTGGGGGAGAGGAACGGGATAGGATCTACAGACCGGACTGTAAAAATCTTGGCCGATAGGGGCTATCTTACTGATCCGCGCATTGTTTCCGAAGAAAATTTAAAAGAACTTGACCCTGTAACTAAAGCAGTATTATGGGCATTAGGCAGAGATTTACCAGATGAGCATCTGGACCGTATAAACATCTCTACGGCAGGGATTCATTCTGATCTTGCCATTAAAAACCCATTGACGTATCATATCCACACAGACAGGTTTGGTTCAGAGCCTACTATCGAATTAGGTCCTACTTCAGGCACAACACAGGTGATGGACTTGCTAAATAACTCAAAGGTATCTTATAATCCTGAAGGAATCCCAGCTTTTACAGATAAATTAAAAGAGGAGGCGAATAAACGCAAATCTCCCTTATCAGTAACGCATATAATCTATGAAGCCCTTATCGCATTTAACGGGAAGAGACGGGAAGACGGATTACAGATTGCTTATTTTGACATTACGACCACCAGCTACGGAAGGACTAAATTATATGTTGAAGGAACAGTTGATGGCAGTTCTTTTAGCAGTACTCATGAAAGCAAAGGCCCTGTCGAAGTTACTATGGAACTGCTAAGCAGAATCATAAATGAGCACAGGAATGTGCAGGATGAAATTTCTTTGGTTGATTATAAAACGCGCATCATACCTGTAATCGGACCAGAATACCTGAAGTGGAAGGTGGGCTCATCTCCGAAAATACCACAGAATATAGGAAAAGATGCCCATCAGGCTATAAGTGTTACATTTAAAAATGGCTCTGGAACATACCAAGGGTGGGCACGCCATGAAAATAGCACAATAGCAGAGGTTGGAGCTGTTGTAGATGGCATGTCTAAGATGTATGCTCTACAGAAATGGATGAATCCAGGCAATAGTACGGGACAACGGTAAATCTGCTTTGTCTGTCTGTCAATGCTGCCAAATTCAAACAGAAAAGCTTAAATAATGCCCGTTAGCTTCTGGGAACCATGGGACGCATTAAGACTGTATTGACAAAGCGCATGACACTGAAGCTGCTGAAAGTCAGCAAGGAGCGCTTCACAGAGGATTTTGAGCATAACAAGAAGGCTGTCAGCGAGCTGACTACCGTTTCTTCTCCGAAATTGCGCAACATTATTGCCGGCTATGCCACACGGCTTATCCGCAGAGGGGATACTGAGCGCACGTACAGGCCACCAATTTCCAAGGAAGACGGGGATAGCGGTGAGCGGAGGCATTACAGGAGAGACGGTAAGAGAGATAATAAGAGAGACAATAAGAAAGACAGGCGCTAATTTCTGAATTTCTCTTTCAAAGCTTCAGCTACAACAGGCGGCACTAAAGTTGTTACATTGCCGTTATGCTTTGCAACCTCTTTCACAACGCTGGAATTCAGGTAAGAATACATGCCCCTTGTCATTATGAAGACTGTTTCAATGCTGCTGTCCAGTTTCCTGTTCATCAATGCCATCTGGAACTCATATTCAAAGTCAGATACAGCCCTTAAGCCTCTTACAATGGCATTGGCATTTCTCTTCTTTGCGTAATCAATCATCAGGCCCTCAAAATGGGCTACTTCAACGTTCTTCCTTTCCTTTACAGCCTCTTTTATCTGCTGCAGCCGCTCTTTTGTTGAAAATAGGGTGTCTTTCTTTATATGCTCCCCTACAGCAATAATGACCTTGTCAAAGATGCGCAAGGCTCTGTCAAGAATATCCAGATGCCCCATGGTGATGGGGTCAAATGAGCCTGGGTAAATTGCTATTCTTTCCATTTTTTATACAGTCTGTTCACCTGTTCGCTTGTTTTTCTTAATGTTCCGCTGTTATCAATCACAAAATCCGCATATTGCAGCTTTTTTTTCAAAGGCATTTGCGCCTTAATAATATTCTTTATTAACCCGAGGGGGTATCTTTTTTGCTTTATTAATCTTCGGATTTGCTCCTTATAAGATGTTTTGACCACAACTACCCTGTCCACATGCCTTTGCCATCCTGCCTCGATTAATACAGCTGCATCAAGAACAACATTTTTTCTATTTTTAAGTTCCTTTTGTATTATCTTTCCAATATGCGGATGTGTTATCCTGTTCAGTTTCTTTAAATTCTTTTGGTTAGAAAAAACAGCCTTTCCAAGCTTTGAACGGGAGACTTTCTTTCCAATAAAAACTTCTTTTCCAAATGTTTTCTTTATTTTTTTCCTGACAGAAGGAATATTAAGGACCTTATGGCCTATTTTGTCAGCATCAATCAATCCATAACCTTTTCTGGCAAACAGCCTTGCAACTGTGCTTTTTCCGCAGCCTATGGTTCCTGTTACGCCGAGTATCATTTTTAAGTGGGAATACTGTTTTAATGTATTAAAAGGTTGTGCTTTCAATGGAGAATGGAGATTATCCTGCCTAAAGAAGAGGGGGATTGAGGTGAGAGATTTGTATAACGGATGTTAAATGCAATTCAGAAATAGAAAAATTTACTCGAATTCAAACCCTAATGGTTCTAGTATGTAAGTGATAATTATTTCTTCACCTGTTTTTATCCAGACAATTAAATCAACAATAAAAAATATTGGAACCATAAAGAACCACCCAATTTTTAGTAAAAAGATTGAATTGGTAATAGAATCACTTATTGCTTTTATGAAAGCTCCAGATATCAATGCAGATACAATCAATGAAAATACTTTCATATCCAATTTTTTATCGATTTTGAACATAAATAATTAATACTTTCTGACTAAATAAATTTTTCTATTTCTGAATTTCTTCGTCGTTTCGCTCCTTGACCATACCATATTTATTCTTATTTTTCAGCAATATCTTCGCCAATACGCCTTGGTGCATTCTTCGTATGAATTCAACCCTGTCTTCTATCTTCATCACGTCAGTTATGCCCTGCGCAACCAGGTTGAATGCGAATGGCGAAGGTATTTGAGTGTGTATCTCATCAACCTTTATTTTTTTCTGCTCTATGCCTTCAAGAACCTTTTGGGCATTCTCAATGTCCATCAAATCCTCAAGGACTTCCCTTCTGGCTTCTTTCAGGATTGCGAAATCATTGCTTATGCGTTTTACAGCATTCATCAGTATCATGGAGCTCACCTGCTGCCTACCTACATGCTTTGTATGGCCCTTGTACTGGCGCAATATCATCAATGCCCTTGCAGCGCAGTGCCTGAACCGCCTTTTCAGCACCTCGCTTCTGTCAATGGCCATGTTCATCACTTTGCGCAGGTCTTTCGACTTCAGCAGCTTGAATGCCCCAGTGACATTGACTTTATTCCTGGACGAGATGTAAAATCCATTGTCATTGATGCCAATCTCTGCGTCCCTGTGCTGTGTCCTTGCTATTGCAAATGCAACAGCCCTTGACAAGCAGTCATTTACCCTTCTTCCAAATAAGCTGTGGAACACAATGTATTTTCCGCCTTTCTCATCAGTGTAATGCTCTACAACAATGCGCGAATTTGAGGGTATTTCAGCATAGTTATACTGCTCATAGAAATACCTGTAGATGGATTCTGCTGCGTTATTGTCCAGCGGAAGATAATTGCGTATGAACTCCAGCAGCTCTTTCTCTGATTTATTGGAGCAGAAGCGCTCTCCCAATAGTCTTCTGAACCTGCCAATGTCCAATGCCAGGTCAAAGCTCAACGGCAGCATCTCAGAGAACCATGACGGCACTGTCGGAGGCCTGTTTGCAGAAGCACTGACCTGTGCCACCATTCCTCTTGAGAACTTGAACTGGTACACATTCCCCCCAAGCACAAAAATATCGCCTGGCCTCAAACGCTCAAGGAAGGCCTCTTCAATCGTGCCTACTGTCTGCTCCCCGACCTTGACCTTGACAGCAGTCTCTTCAGGGATTGTGCCCACATTGGTCATAAATATGACCCTGCTCATCTTTCCCCTTCTTCCGACCATCTTTGTTTCTTCATCATGCCATATCTTGGCATAGATATGCCTATCCTCAAGAGAAATATGCCTGCCTGCAAGATAATCAATTATTTCCATGAAATCCTTTCTTAGAAGGCTGTGGTAAGGGTAAGCCTGCTTTACAAGGCTGTACAATTCATCAATATGCATCTTCTCTGATATTGCTATTCCGCTGAGCTGCTGGGCCAGGACATCAAGGGCATTTGTCGGTATGTGGATCCTGTCTATCTTCTTTTCAAGCGCAGATTTCAGCAGGACAGCGCATTCCACAAGGTCATCCCTGTCCAATACGACAATCCTGCCTTTTGCCCTGTCATGGAACCTGTGGCCGGAGCGCCCTACACGCTGAAGGCATCTTGCCACGCTTTTCGGGCTTCCCAGAAGTATCACAAGGTCAATATAGCCTATGTCTATGCCCAATTCCAGTGAAGTGCTGCAGACAACAACCTTGAGCTTGCCTTCCCTCAGCCTGTTCTCTAAATTGAGCCTGTGGGATTTGGACAATGAGCCGTGATGGGCCCCGATATTTTCAGTGTAATTCTTCGGGAACTTTTCCTTGAGGTGATGCACCACCCGCTCTGTTGCGCTTCTTGTGTTGGTGAAAATAAGGGTTGTTTTGTGCGCCTGGATAAGCTCGTCCAATAATGTGTACATTGCATGGTGCATCTTGCCGTGCTCCATGTCCACAAGGTCAGGAACAGGGCTCATCACCTTTAGATCCAGCTCTTTAATGAACTGCACGTCCACTATTTTGCATGGCCTTTCCTTTCCGTCCTCATAACCAACAAGAAACTTTGCTATCTCTTCCAGAGGGCTTATGGTAGCTGACAGCCCAATTCTTGTCATGTGCGGAGACAATCTTGCCAGTCTTTCCATTGAGAGGGATAAATGCGTTCCTCTCTTGTTTTCTGCCAATGCATGAATCTCATCAATTATGCACCACTCAACTTTCTGCAGATGCTGGACGAATTTGATAGATGTCAATATGATGGCCAATGACTCTGGTGTTGTGATGAGTATATGCGGCGGATTTTTCAGCATATTGCTCTTTTCCTGCACAGTTGTGTCCCCTGTCCTTACAGCAACCCTTATATTGAGCTTTTTTCCTGCCAATTCCTCCATCTCTTTCAATGGCTCTTTGAGGTTTTTTTCTATGTCATTGTTCAATGCCTTCAATGGCGATACATAGACGCAGTAAATCCTGTCTTCCAGGATTCCTTTTTCACTTGAGTCAATCAGCTCATTAAGGATGGAAAGGAAGCCTGTCAATGTCTTTGTTGCGCCTGTGGGCGCGCTTACAAGGATGTGGTTTCTTGAGTGTATTTCCATGACCCCATATTTTTGCGGGAGCGAGAACTCCTTGAATTTAGAGAAGAACCACTTTTTTACAAGCGGATGCAGAATGTTCTCTATTTCCTTTTCCGTATTGGGTTTTTCCTTGAATTCTGTCATTTTTGAGCCTTCCAAAGAAAGAGAAACTGTTTAAAAAGATTATGTTGAAAACAATACACGCTAAGAGTCCACTTTTTCATTCAATATCTGTTCCAGTAATCTATGCTCTATGTTATTTCCTGAAGCTATAACTACGCCTATTATCTCTTTTCTTGGATAAACTTCTTCTGCAATTTGTTCATATCTTATTTTATCTTCTGCAAAAGCTGCTGCAAAGGCAGCTGCGGCTGCGCCCTCTATCACATTTAGCTCGCCTATCTTCCCAATATGGCGTGTACGGAATCCATTCTTCCTGAGTTCATCTTCTGGGGATTGCATATATTTTATCAGCAATTCCGAGCCATAGACCTTCCGTATTGCGCCTCTGATAGCATCTTCGCTGACATCAAACATATCGTCAATATATCTTTTTGAAAGCTCAATCATGATCGGAGAAGCATGTGCAACACGAATTCCGTCTGCAATTGTTTCGCCCTTGTAGTTAGGGACATAAATAACGCATAAAATTCTGCATAAAATTATGTTCCGCCCAAAAGGATTCTAATGCTTCTTGCATATCATCAATAGACTCAAAATACTGCGATTTTGTTACTCTGTTTTTTGTAACCTTCCAGCATGTTTCAATGGGGTTTAGTTCAGGCGAGTATGGTGGGAGATATTCGATACTGATGTGGGAATACTCTTGAAGAAGATTTTTTATGCACGAGGTTTTGTGATATCCTACATTGTCAAGCACAAGCAAATACTTCTTTTTCTTGCCAAGTTTGTCCAATAGAGTTCGAAGAAAGTGTTTAAACGTCAAGCTGTTTTGTGAATCATAAAAATCATAGTAAAACTTGTGTTTGCTGGTTAAGGCTCCAAAAGTAATCAACTTTTTTGAGCTCCAGAAGAAAGCTGCTCGTGGAATTTCTCCACGAGGAAACCATATCCTTTTGTAGGTTGTAACAAGCTGAAAACTTGCTTCGTCCAGTGCTATAATCTCATAACCCACATACTGCGTGTCGAGTTTTTTTTAAAATCCTCCCGGAATAACTTCACTTTGGCAGGATCATTCTTAACATGCTTTGCTCTGGGGATTATTCTTGAGAAATCAAGACGATGCAACAGCCTTTGGACGTGCCTCGGAGAATATTTTCTCTTGGTAGTCTTTTCTATCAAGGCAGAGAACTGTTTTGTATCGATAGAGCAATAGCGTTGGTTTGCTTCTCTTACCCTCTTTGTTAACTCTGCCTTCAGTTTGGAAAGAGTCTTTTTCGTTAGTGGCGTGGGTCTGCCGTTGCGGTGTCTATTTTGTATGCTGCCAGTCTTTTCATATTTCTCAATCAATCGGCTTATTGACGATTGATTGCAGCCAACCAATGCTGCAATTTGTTGCTGCTTCTTCCCTTCTTTTTCCCATTTGAGAACGAGTTCTCGTGTTTGTAGGTTTATCATACCTGCAATAAAGAATAGGTAGTATATAAATTATGCGTTATTTTTGTCTTATACTAAATATAGGAACATTTTTATAGTTTAATATATTTTAAAGTTTGCCCTATGAATAAAGGATGTATTGTAACTCTGGCAATTTTGAGTTTAATTGTTCCTCTTGTTTTGGCTGTTCGATTCGATACCATCAAGGACGTAGCCAATACAATTAATCAGGCAAGTGAAGATTATATTATTGTTGTCGGATCGTCTAATCCTACCAAAGATGTCGTTGCAGCAGCTAATTTTGGCAAATTCATCAGAGATGGCTTCACAAATTATAAATTAGACACTGAAATAGACCTTTTAAATTTTCCTGAGGAATACTTAATTGTAATTGGTGGGCCATGTGCAAACACCCTTTGGAAAGAATACTCTACTTTTACATGTGAAAACTGGCAATATAAGGAAACAAAAGGCATATTGGAACTTACAGAAAAAAACGGAAAAACTATCTTGCTTATTGCGGGCACTACTGGAGATGACACAGAGACAATAACAAACAGATTAGTTCAGACTTATGATACAGACCCGCTCTTCACAGACTCCCGGGTTATTATCCCGTATAGCGAAGAAGAGAAAAGCAGTGTAGAACAAGGGACATATCTTTGTGGAAACG
>Ga0209541_10013714_pt1 | contig 12336 bp, 8 predicted proteins | sample RifCSPlowO2_01_FD_184027 | JGI IMG/M metagenome (GOLD analysis project Ga0209541, IMG submission 184027) | Groundwater microbial communities from Rifle, Colorado - Rifle CSP2_plank lowO2_0.1 (SPAdes) (version 2) | ecosystem: Environmental > Aquatic > Deep subsurface > Groundwater | place: Rifle...
TTAAGCCCCGTCAGGGCCGTAAAGACCCCCGTTCCTCCGCCAATCACCACAATGCGTCTTGCTTCGCTCATTATCCTGATTCTACCCCGTTACGGACGGTGAGGGCACAGCGCATTCGTTGCCGATAACGCCCCTGCATGCTTCCATGGCAGCAGCACGCAGACAAGGAGTATTAAAATGGCTGCATTCCGCATTGAACAACTTTCCGCTTCAACGCTCTCCGGAAACGACTGGGACACCATTGAGGTCCTCCGAATGGCACTTTCCGAACACGCACTCCCGCGCTCATACGAAGAAACCCGGACGCGACTGAGTGATCCTTCGGATAGGTTTTGGATCGCCCGAGAGAAAACATCCGAGGATATCGTCGGGATGGCGACACTGACGCTGATTACAACCCACACGGCTGATGTCGGCATCATCAATGATGTCATCGTGCTTCCGGAATGGTGGGGAAACGGCTTGCGGCATATTTTGACAATGACGCTTCTCTCGGTTGCCGCCGAAGTGGGCATTCGGGAGGTGTTCCTCACGAGCAACCCAAACAACCCAGACCGAACGCATGCCCGCAGCGGATACGAAGCCGACGGCTTCATTCCGAGTACGGACGGCCGATTTATGACGATTGACCTCTCCCTCTGAGTAATGCGCCCTCCGGTCTTGACCGGAGGGCGTTATTCTTCGCAACGTTTCGCGTTAGGTTTTGCCACATCTGACAAGGTTTCGCGTATGTTCGCTTTTCCGACGCTCCGCCTGCTCCGACCGGAGCGTCGGAGGTCGGAACCCCGCACTCCGCCAGAGGCGGACGTCGGGGCTACCTCTACCCCACCTGCACCGTCGGCTGCGCCGCATCCTCCACCGGGGCAAAGAGATTTCGGCCTGCCATCTCCGCAGGCATCGGAATACCCAGCAGTGCGAGGATCGTTGGTGCAATATCAATAATGAGTCCCTGCGCTTCGCCGGGAGCGGGATTAAACGGCCCCAAGCGCGCAGGAACACCCGGTCCCAGCGCAAAGAACGGTACCGGGTTGAGCGTGTGCTCGGTGAGCTTCCGTCCACTCATCAGATCAATCTTCTCCTCAATGTTGCCGTGATCCGACGTGATGAGCAGCGTGACGCCCTGCGAGGCACACACCGAAATCAGACGCTCCAGTGCCGTATCCAGCGCCTCAAACGCTTTCGCACACGCCTCGAAGTTTCCTGTGTGCCCCACCATGTCCGCGTTGGCAAAGTTCGCAATGATGACATCATGCTCGCCTTTCTCAATATCCCGCGCAATCGCCTCTGCAAGGTCCGCAGCGCGCATCGCAGGTGCCATATCCTCAGACTGCACCGAAACAGAGGGAATCAGCACGCGGTCTTCCCGCAAGAGCGGCTGTTCACGCAGGCCATTGAAAAAGTAGGTCACGTGCGCGTATTTGTCGGTCTCCGCGACCCGCAATTGAGACAGTCCTGCGTCTGCGATCACTTCTCCGAGCGTGTGCGAAAGAAGTACCGGAGGGAAGGCGACATCAGCGTGCAACCCTTCTAGGTACTGCGTGAGTGTCACAAATTTCAGCTTTGGCAATTCCAAGCGAACAAACCGTGTGAACGTCCCGGCAGCAAAGGTCTCAGCAATCTGCCGAGCGGAATCCTCCCGAAAGTTGAGGAACATGAGGGCATCGCCGTCTGCAAGTGTTATCGGCGCTGCATCTTCACCGAGGACGGCTGTGGGCGGAATGTTTGCGTCCGTGTGCCCCTGCCCGTAGGCAACGGCGATGGCTTCCTCAATGGTCACGGCACGCTGCCCGATCCCCTGCGTGATGAGCCTATACGCTGCCTCCGTCCGATCCCAGTGTCCATCACGATCCATCGCGAAATCTCGCCCCATAATGCTCACAATGCGACCCACGCCAAGCGTGCGCAGACGTTCCTCAATTTGCGGGAGGAATTTTTTCGCCTCGTTCGGTTCTGCGTCCCGACCATCCGAAAACACATGCAGCGCCAACTGCTGCCCCCGTCGCTGCGCCAGCTCCATGATCGCATAGAGGTGATCCACATATGCGTGAACCGACCCGGATGACACCAGCCCCATCACATGCACACGACCGCCATTCGCTTTCGCATGACTGAAGGCCCCGACCAACGCGGGGTTCTCAAAAAACGAGCCGTCCTGAATGGACGCGATAATCCGCGGGAGGTGGTGATAGACAATGCGGCCCGAGCCAATCGAAAGGTGTCCTACTTCCGAGTTCCCTGGTTCCCCCCAGGGCAATCCCACCGCGATGCCAGACGCCTGGAGCGTCAGCGCATAGGCCTCGGCCTCGAGACGATCAATCACCGGGGTCGCCGCGCGACTCCTCGGGTTTGACTGCGTGCGGGGGGCGGCACCCAATCCGTCGAGAATGATGAGGGCAAGTTTCGCCATGCCAAATGTTCTAACGAGTGAAGCAAGTTATTGAAAATTTGCGCACCCGCCTAAGTTTTCTAAGAAAAGTTTGGCGGGTCTCCCGATAACGCTATAGCACCACTCCCAGAATAGCAGAGACCGCCCAAGGGGCGGCGTCTGCATAGCTGCTTGTTTATTCCCCCTTTGCTTCTGTGGGGGCAGCACTCTTCTTGATAATCTTGTCGATGAGGCCGTAGGCCTTCGCTTCATCTGCCGTCATCCAAAAATCGCGCTCGGTGTCATGCTCAATCTTTTCTAGCTTCTGTCCTGTGTGTTCCGCAAGAATCTTGTTGACCTTATCCTTGACGCGAAGAATCTGGCGCGCGGCAATCTCAATTTCCGTCGCTTGCCCCTCCGCTCCTCCCATCACCTGATGGATCAGAATCTCGCTGTTCGGTAATGCAAAACGCTTGCCTTTTGCGCCAGCGGCAAGCAGTGTCGCGGCCATCGATGCGGCAACACCAAAACAAATCGTCACAATATCCGGCTTTACATATTGCATCGTGTCATAGATGCCCATACCGGCAGCAACGGATCCGCCCGGAGAATTAATGTACAGCTTGATGTCCTTCTTCGGGTCCTGTTGCTCCAGAAACAGGAGTTGTGCAATGACCGTGTTCGCTGTGCCATCAACCACCGGACCACCAAGAAAGATGATGCGGTCCCTTAAGAGGCGTGAGTAAATATCGTATGCGCGCTCACCGCGAGGCGAACGCTCCACGACCATTGGGATCAACTGATCCTTCGGATCAAGATTCATAGAGATTTATTGAGATTCGTAGAGACTCCTAGAGATTTATTGTTTTCGTTCCTGGCGCGCAACAATCAATCTCCACTCATCTCTCTACGTCTCTATTAGTTTCTTCCGCGCTGGCTTGGCCAGCGTCTCCAAATGCCTCATCGAGTAATCGCAGAACAAGCTCGTTGCGGAGCGTAGATTCAGTATACGAGCGTACCGCGTCAGGATCAAACCGCTGGTCAGCTTCTGTGACGTTCCGGTAGGACTTGATGATTTCGTTCGCCCGCTCCGCTACCTCCGCCGCATCAGGAACGACATGCTCGTGCCGGGCCAGCGCCCGCAACACCAGCGATGCGCGCACACGTTCCAGCGCGGCTTCGCGCCAGTCCTGTAAAAACTCCTTTTCGTCCTTGCCGAGCTGCGCAAGGTAGTCCTCAAAGGACATGCCGCCGCGCTCAATCCGCTCACGCATTTCGTCCCGGATGCGGCCAATCTCCTGTTCCAGCACGATCTCGGGCACATCCCGTTCGCCAACATGCTTTCCCAGTCTCGTCATCGCCTCCTGCCGTACCCGCTGTCGCTCTTCAGCCAGTCGTTCCCGTCTCAGTCCTTCGCTGACGTTCCCTCGCAGTTCAACAAGGTCAGCAAATTTCCCAAGGGACTGCGCAAACGCATCATCAAGTTCAGGGAGTATCCGTTCGTGTATGGTCTGTGCGGTAATCGCAAAATCCGCCTCTTCACCTGCGAGATGTTTCACTGGCCAGTCCTTCGGGAACCGGAGCGTTACCGTTTTGGTATCTCCGGAATGCATACCGATCATCGCCTCCTCAAATCCCGGAATGAACCGGTCCTGTCCGACATGTACGGGATGATTTTTTGATTCGCCGCCCTCGATCTTCGCACCCTTCCGGCGCGTATCAAAATCCACATAGACGACATCGTCCTTCTGCGCCGGTCGACTGACTGCCTGGGTTTTTACGCGAGACGCACGGATCTCCTGCAGCGCCGTTTCAACATCGTTATCGCTGACCCCCTTGGGAGAAAAAGGGATGTTGAGCTGCCGCCAGCCGGAGACATCCACCTCCGGAAGCATCTCGACCGTCACCGTAAACTCGAGGGGATTCCCTGGCGCCACTTTTTTTATTTGCACATCGGGCTGCCCGACGACACGCTCGATGACCGCCTCAATTGCTCTTGTACCCTCTACGGCAACCGCACGCTCCACCGCATCGGCGAAAACGTGTTCCTTCGAAATATGCTGCCGCGCGACATCCGCTCCCACGGTCCCCTGACGGAACCCGGGAAGCGTAAGTTCGCGACGGAAGCCCTCAAATGCTGCTACTTCATAGCGCTCCATCTCTTCGGGCGTGACGGAAATTTCAAATGTTTGGGATGTTCGTTTTGTTGCCATATCTGTACGCATATAGACGCGAGGTGTCCCTCCTGCTATAGCAGCAGTAGAAGTATTGACTCGTCAAGAAGAAAGGTGGATCGTGCACAACCGCACTCCTCTGCGGAATTACCGAAGAAACCGAAAAACGGGATTCGCGATTGCCGTCGCCATAGGTATCGTCATGGCCCTGTGGGGTTTTATTCAGCCGGTTATTGAGACGGTTAGCCCCGCCATTACCTGGATTCCGGGTATTGTCCTGTTGCCCAAGGCAGCGATTATCACACTGGATCTGCTGGTCCTCTATTTCGGCGTCACCTACGTCATCGGATTTCTCGCAAGGACACCCGGTGCGATTGCCGGAAGAATCGCAAGCACACCAGAGCGCGCGCTCACGTTCTCCTACTGGCTGCAACGTAATTCCCGATTTTTCAATCTGGGAAAACGCGTATTCCGAATGCTTTGGGGAACCATCATTGATCTCTCCTACAAAACGGAAGTGCTGGAGCAGCTTGAGGTTGCAACCGTTCCCTATCTGGGCGGTGAAAGTGACGGCTATGTCACAAAAGTGCAGAAGCATTTCAAGCACTGGGAATGTGACCCGAGGACTCCTTCGGAAGAAGCGCTTTGTGATGCACAACTATGCAGTACCAAGGTGTTCTATGACTGGCGCCTCTGGGCGTTCAACCCCGACTGGCCGATTCCGGCCGTAGGTCGCCCGCTCCGCTGGTATATGCAGCAGTGCCAACACCCACTGGGCATCAGCACGCGCGACGCGTTTCAGCAGTACGTCTCGCTCGGGATGACCGCGCCAAATATTTCGGGCGACCGTCCCCTGCATGAGGGCGACCTGGTTGCCATGATCGAAGCCATCAAGCGGAATGAGCCGGGCATGCTCGTTGCCGGACTCTTAGAGCCCGACGACGTTGAGCAGGAGTGGGTGTTGAACGGAACACTTGATCCGCACTGGCGCGAGTGAGCGCAATACGCATGAGGCGGCCTTTCGGCCGCCTCATTTCTTTTACCTCCGCTCATGCGTCTCTTGGGTTAGAAGAAGCGTGCCAAAAGGAGCGCAACCACATTCATCACCTTGATGACCGGGTTGATCGCCGGACCCGCCGTGTCTTTATACGGATCCCCTACCGTATCGCCGGTTATCGCCGCCGCGTGTGCAAGTGATCCCTTGCCACCATGTTTCCCTTCTTCGATGTATTTCTTTGCGTTGTCCCATGCCGCGCCACCCGATGTCATTGAGATGGCGACGAATAGACCTGTGACGATCACACCAATTAAGGCCCCTCCAAGCGCGATTGGGCCGTGCTCCGGGCCAAAAAGGAACCAAATGAGCACCGGAACCGCAACAGGAAGGAGTGCGGGCACAAGCATTTCCTTAAGTGCCGCATCCGTCACGATAGCCACCGCGCGGCCATATTCGGGCTTCGCCGTACCCTCCATGATTCCCGGAATCTCCCTGAACTGTCGGCGAACTTCTTCCACCACCGCGCCTGCCGCCCGGCCTACTGCACGCATCGCAAATGATGCGAACAGATACGGCACAGCCGCGCCGATCAGGATTCCCGCAAGAACGTAGGGATCATCCAGTGCAAACGTAAGGGATCCCTCTGCGAATTCTTCAAGATATGCAACAAACAGCACCAGCGCAGCAAGACCGGCGGAAGCGATGGCATAGCCCTTCGTAACCGCTTTCGTCGTGTTACCAACTGCGTCCAGCGCATCCGTTACTTTCCGAACGTCTTCCGGCATTTTCGACATCTCGGCGATGCCCCCGGCATTGTCGGTAATCGGACCAAAGGCATCAATCGCAACCACGATTCCCGCAAGCGAGAGCATGGCCGCGGCGGCAATCGCCACACCCGTAGTACCCGCGAGTCCGTACGCAGTGAGCATCCCGAGCACAATCACTCCGACAGGTGCCGTCGTTGCCTCCATACCGAACGCAAGGCCTGCAATCACATTCGTTCCGTGTCCCGACGTTGAGGCCTCCGCGATTTCTTTGACCGGCCGGAAGCGCTTCGATGTGTAGTATTCCGTAATCACCACCATCGCCACGGTTACCGCGATTCCGACAAGTGCGGCGTACCAAAGCGCGAAATCAACCTCGGACATGACAAAGGTGAACCCGATCGCAGAAAGGCCCGCAGCGATGAAAAATCCCTGATAGAGCGCCGCCATGATTGATCCCGACTCACCCCCACCGGCAATCCAGCGAAAGAGTTGTTTGGAACTTGCTCCGATCTTCACAAATTGCGACGCGATGATGCTCGCAACCACGGCAACCGCACCGAGTGCGAGCGGCAGCAGGATCTGCGCCGGTGATGCGAGAGAAATGAGCAACATCGCCGCTACGGTGGTTACGACGTACGTTTCAAAAATATCCGCTGCCATGCCGGCATCATCGCCGACGTTGTCCCCGACATTGTCCGCGATCACCGCGGGGTTGCGTGGGTCGTCCTCTGGGATCCCTGCTTCCAGCTTTCCGACGAGGTCCGCGCCGACGTCTGCGGCCTTCGTGAAGATACCGCCGCCGAGACGGGCAAAGACGGAGATAAGTGAGCCGCCGAATGAGAGAGCAATCAAAGGCGTCAAGTCATCCGTGCCAAATGCGCTGGCAATGAAAACAATCGCTGCAAGCGCCAGCCCCACCACCGCAAAACCAGTTACCGCACCGCCGCGGTACGCAAGCGAGAACGCCGCGGGGAGCCCGCTGCCTGCGGCATGCGCAACACGGACATTCGCCCGAACGGCGATATACATCCCAGCAACACCCGCAACGGCAGATGCGACCGCGCCGGTAATAAATCCAAACGCCGCGGGCCAGCCCAGAGGAGAAGCGCCGATGATGAGCGTTAAGATTGCTGCAACAATGGAAACTTTCCGGTACTGACGCGTGAGGAACGCCACGGAACCTTCCTGGATAGCCGCAGCGATCTGCTGCGCATCCTCACTTCCGGCGGATGCAGAAAGCGTCCTAAAGGCGAGTGCGACGGCGTACCCAATCGAAATCGCCGCGGCGACGCCTGCAAGAATGAGTGGGGACATATGTGTTAGCTTGTTAGCTTGTTAGCGATTAGCTCAATAGTTACTCTTCCTCGCCGGAAGCGGCGGCGGCCTCTGCCGCGGCCTGCTTCGCATCTTCATTATCTTCGGCGCCATCTTGAGCGTCCTCTGCATCCGCTGTCTTCGTGTTTTCGTCAGCGTCACCGACGGCATCCTCTGCTTCTCCGTCTTCTGGCGTCTTTGTGGTTTCTTCCACTTCAGACGAATCTGCTGGTTTGCCAGTCTGCAAATCTGCTTCCGCTTCTTCCCCTTCTTCCTCCGCTGCTTCGGCCGCCTGGAACTCTTCCGCGCCCTCAATCTCAATCTTCCATTTCGTGAGCTTCACGGCGAGCCGGACATTCTGCCCTTCACGACCGATCGCGAGCGACATCTGATCCTCCGGCACCATGACTTTCGCATTCATGCGGTCCAGCAGCTCAACGCTGCTTACCTGTGCGGGTGCGAGCGAGTTTGCGATGAATCGTTCCGCGTCTTCCGACCATTCAATGACATCAATCTTCTCACCATTGATCTCATTAATCACGGTAAGTACTCTCGTCCCTCGCTGCCCGACACATGCGCCAATCGGGTCAACGCCCGCCTGATGGCTCATGACGGCAATCTTCGTGCGTGATCCGGCTTCGCGGGCGATCTCCTTGATCTCCACCGTTCCCGCAGCGATTTCCGGCACCTCCATATCAAACAGCTGCTTCACAAATTCCGGATTGGCTCGGGAGAGTAGGATCTGGGGACCGCGCGGTGTGGGGTTCACCTCAAGCAGCAGCACGCGGATACGCGCGCCCAGACGGAGGAACTCGCCCGGGATCTGCTCCTGCGGGAAGAGCACACCTACGCCACGGCCAAGGTCGATATAAATTGTTCGCCCCTCGACGCGCTGTACGATTCCCGAAACAATCTCGCCGCTTCGTTCCACGTACTCCTGTGCGATCGTCTCGCGTTCCACTTCGCGGAGCCGCTGCACAATAACCTGCTTCGCGGTCTGTGCCGCAATACGGCCGAACTCCTCGTGCGTCTCAAGTTCCACCAGCAGCTCTTCGCCCGGCTTGATGCCCTTTTGCTGCTGTTTCGCCTCCTCCACCATCATGTGCCGCTCCGGGTTGAAGCGGATACGGTCGTCCTCTTCGTCCTTGTCTGCCGTCCCCTCTTCCACCATGATCGCCTCACGCGCCGCAGCGCGGACGGACTGCGGAATGGATTCGCGGCGGCGGCGGTCTTCGGCTTCCTCTTCTGTTTCCTCCGGCTTGAGCATCTCTTCGTTTACCGCAAGGAAGACCTTGAATACCTTCATCTTCCCCGACTTCGGTTCGAGTTTGACGCGAATGTGCTCACCCCGTGACGCATAATCGCGTTTGTAGGCGGCAGCAAGCGCCAACTCGATCGTTTCGAGCACCTTCTCTTCTGAAATGCCCTTATCCTCTGCGATCTGTGTGATCGCGGAACCAAATGCTTTGAGATCCATAGTGATTATCGCCTACGAGTCCGCGAGTAGCTGCGGAATCACTACCCGCCTAAGTTTTTGCTTCGCAAAAATTTTGGCGGGTGCTACTTTCTGCAGCGCCTCGCTTCGCTCGTCGGCATAAAGTGCAAAGAAAAGAAGCATCCGTACGGATGCTTCTTTCACCACACCGAGTGTGGCACCTGATCTACTCCTCGTCAAGCGGGATGGCTCCGCCCGCTTCTCTGGCAACCCGCTTTGAGATTTCCTGTACGCGTTTCAGTGATTCAGGGATGTTCCTGATAATGGCTTCCCGCCACTCCTCTTCGGCGCGACGTTGCGCTTCGGGATCTTCCCCGTTGCACGTACAGAGCGTCGGTCCGAAATAGGGACGCGTCACTTCAGCAGTTTCGAGAAAAATGGCACCAGGGGTGTGAAACGCCGCATCAAGAATTTGGTTCTCCACCCCGGAACGGGCACGGCGCAAAATCGCGCACTGCTCATTGGGGTGTTCCGCATACGTGCTACGGATCAGTTCCATCTTCCACTCCAGCTCACGGATATTCGCTTCCAGCCACTGTCGGGTTCCGGGTGCGCGCCACCATCGGTCCGCACGCTGCTGTGTCCGTGTCTTTGCAGCTTCCAGTTTCTCCAGTAGCTGCGGCGTCGTTGTTACATCGAGATCGTCACATGCCTTCTGTACGCGCTCCGCGGAGTCAGGTCTTCGGACATCGGCAATCACTGCAGCAATTGCCGCAGCGATTACTAACCCCGCGACTACCGCGCCGCCAACCCAGTCAAACAACGTTGCGGCTCCCATGATCGCAGCGAGTACGCCTGCAAAAACAACCGCCAATCCTACGGCCTCACCTGGACCGTCTCCTTCCGCCGCAAACCAGAGCCACGTAAAGACAAAGATGCCGGGCACAAGCAGCCATTCCATTTTTTCTCCAATCAAAAGGGCCAGCATTACGCTAGCCCTTTCCCCGAAAACAAACAAGTTCTACTTTTCTATACCGATCCAAACCCGTTCCCCATCAAATTCCTTCTCGTCCTCAGCAATAAGCTTCTTTGCGCCTCTCATTGTCTCAAGTTTTTTTACTCGTAGTGCCGTTGGCTCTCTCTCTACTTCCTTAATAAAAGCGGCTGTCGTGGCACCCGGTCCCACGACATAAAGCGTGATCATATCGGAAGGACTGAGGCCCGCCTCCTTCCGCTTTTCCTGATAAGCCCGACTAAGATTTCGGACATTACCCTCAATCCTCAGCTCTTCGGTAATTTTAGGATCCAGTCGAATATCCTTTTCGCTGCCTTCGGCGACGTCCGGAAGTGTAAGCCACATTTCGTGCTTGCCAACGTCCAACGGCACCACATCCTTCACGTTGAGTTCGTCTTTGATCAGCTCCGCTAGTGATTCCTCGCGGACCAAGATATTCGCCACCGCGATTGCCGCAAGCGGCTGCCGCACCGCGATTTTGTTCGCTTTCCGAATTGCGAGGCCATCCGCAATCACCTGCCGCACCTGCGCCATGCCTGCTTCTAGCTCGTGATCGTGAGACGATTCGTGTACCTCGGGGTAGTCCAACAGATGCACGGATTCTCCTTTCGTCACGCCCTGGTACACCGTCTCGGAAAGAAATGGCGTGAACGGCGCCGAAAGTTTCGCGGTCTGCACCAGCACATAGCCCAACACCTGACTTGCCGTGAGTTTGTCTGCAGGGCTCTCTGGCCGCTGGAACCGTTCTCGGCTGCGTCGAACATACCAGTTTGAGAGATCGGATAGCACAAATGCTTCAATGGTGCGCGTCGCCGTAGTGAGGTCATACGCGTCCATCCGTTCCCGAACAGCCGCAGTTACCCCCTGCAGACGCGAGAGAATCCACTTGTCCAGTAGTGTCTCTGGCTTGGGAAGCGCTCCGTCCAGTTTTTTCCACGCGGCGCGAGTTGCATACGTGTTCCAGAAGGTGAACGTGTTGGCGAATGTATCCACGAAACGGTTCATCGCCGTCTTCATGTCACGCTCGTCAAACCGCTTCGGATCCGCCGGCTGATTTACCGTCGCAAAATACCACCGGACCGTGTCCGCGCCATACTGTGTGAACATTTCCCACGGATCCACCGCGTTCCCCCGCGACTTACTCATTTTCTTGCCGTGCTTATCCAGCACGTGACCTGTGGAAACCACGTTGCGGTACGGCGCCTCCCACCCAAGGAACGTGGCGGTGGCGAGCAGTGTGTAGAACCACCCGCGTGTCTGATCAATCGCTTCTAAAATGAAGTCCGCGGGATACCATTCCGTTTCCACAAGGCCTTTATGCTCAAACGGGTAATGCCACTGCGCAAACGGCATAGACGCAGAATCCAGCCATACGTCGGCTACTTCGCTGACGCGATGCATCATCGAGGTCGCCGATTGACGCTGATCCGATCCCTCGACTTCGCTCGGGACGCGACGCTGATCTTCGCCGATGGCTGCACACGCAGCGCAGGGGAACGTGATGCTATCAACGTACGGGCGATGCAGATCCAGCGCTCCTGTTTTGTCACGCGGCAGCATGCCCCCCGTGAGCTCGCGCATCTCTGCATTCCCAAGCAGTGGTGGCTCATCCTCCTTAAACGCCCGGCCTCGGGGTGCACCCGTGGTCGCCACCTCTAGGATCCACGCCGGGCCCGAATGGCTCACGAGCGCGATTGTTTTGCCTTGATACTTTTTCTCAAGCGCCGCGATCAGCTTGAGTACACGCGTTTCAACATCACTCCAGCTCTCGCCCTTTTTCGGTTTCTGCGTATATGCAGTCGTTGCATCTTTCTCCATGTGCACCCGGTATTCCTCGTAGGGCTGCCCCTCAAACTCACCCAGGTTGATCTCGCGGAGTCGCTCGTCCGTCTCTGGCTCTAAGCCCAACGCCTGCCCGATAATGCCCGCCGTCTGGTGCGCCCGCATGAGATCCGATGTAATCAGCACATCCACATTCTCCCCAACCAGCTTTGCTGCCGTGGCGGTAGCCTGTTCGCGCCCCTTGTCGGTAAGTGGATACTCCGCATCAGTATCCGAAGACAACAAGTGCCGCACATTATTTTCGGATTCACCGTGCCGCACCAACAAATATCGATTTCGGAAGCCGATACGCGACGCGAGCTGACTCACGCTTCCCATGATCTCGATGTGCGTTGGATCCTTATCGCAGCGCCAGATCGGCAGCGGTGTGCCCCAGTAGCGTTCGCGCGAGACCGCCCAGTCCTTGATCTCACGGAGCCACTCGCCG
>Ga0209541_10013715_pt1 | contig 12336 bp, 5 predicted proteins | sample RifCSPlowO2_01_FD_184027 | JGI IMG/M metagenome (GOLD analysis project Ga0209541, IMG submission 184027) | Groundwater microbial communities from Rifle, Colorado - Rifle CSP2_plank lowO2_0.1 (SPAdes) (version 2) | ecosystem: Environmental > Aquatic > Deep subsurface > Groundwater | place: Rifle...
GAGGATCTTCAAGAATACGTCCGGCGGGATCTCGACGCGGCCGCCGGCTTCAAGCCGCTTCTTGCCGCGCTGCTGCTTTTTCCAAAGCTTCATCTTGCGCGTCCGGTCGCCGCCGTAGAGGTATCCGGTAACGTCCTTCTTGAGCGCGGGAATGGTCTCGCGCGCAAGCACCCTTCCGTCCACGACCGCTTGGAGCGAGACGGCAAAGAGTTGCTTCGGGAGGAGCGTTTTGAGACGTCCGACAAAGGCCCTCCCGTCCATGTATGCGCGCGCCTTCGGCACCGCCTGGGAGAGCGCCTCCTCGCGCTCGCCCGCGATGAGGATATCGAGCCGCGTAAGATCGCCGATGCGTTCGCCGAGAAATTCGTAACCGAGCGAGCCGTACCCTTCGGTGATACTTTTAAGCCCGTCAAAAAAATCAACCAGGATATCCCGGAGCGGCACCTCATAGGTGACCTCGATGCGATCCGTTCCGACGTACCGCTGATTCACGAATATGCCGCGGGTGCGCTTCAGGAGCTCCATCACCCCGCCGATGAACTTCTCAGGCGTCATGACCTCGAGCCGCACCCAGGGTTCCCGGATTTCCCGGATGGTATGCCCGTCGGGAAGCCGCGCGGCGGAGTACACCGAAAGCTCGGTCCCGTCCGCGAGGATGACGCGGTACGCAACCGACGGGGTGGTCATCACGAGCCGGATGCCGTACTCGCGCGCCAGACGCTCGCTCGTGATCTCCATGTGGAGCATCCCCAAAAACCCGGCACGGAATCCGCGACCGAGCGCGTCCGATGATTCTGCCTCGAAGAAGAGCGACGCGTCGTTCAGTTGTATTTTCTTCAACGCATCGGTGAGCTTCAGGTAGTCATCCGCTTCCTCGGGATAGATACTCGCAAAGACCATGGGTTTGGGTTCGCGGTAGCCGGGCAGGCAGAAGCGCGCCGCACGGTCGCCCTCGCTTTCCCGCGCCGCGGCGGCAAGGATGGTGTCGCCGACGCGCACCGCGTCTGGCTCCTTCAAGCCCGTCGCGATGTAGCCGATTGCGCCCTGGATGAGCGCGTCGCCCGGCGTCATGGCCGGGACGAACGTCCCGAGTTCCATGACCTCGGTTGCGGCGCCCGTGGCGCAAAGCGTGATGCGATCGCCGCGGCGAATCGTGCCGTCGAAGACGCGCACATGAGCGACGATGCCGCGGTAAGCGTCGAAGTGCGAATCAAAAATGAGCGCGCGCGGAATCGCGCTCGCCTCGCGCGTCCGGAAAGACCGATCCGGGGAAGGGATGCGTTCGACGATCGCGGCGAGGAGTTCGGGAACCCCCTCGCCCGTTTTCCCGGAGATGCGGAGCACGTCCTCCGGCGCCGAGCCGAGGAGCTGCTCGAACTCACGGATGGTCTCCTCCACCCGCGCCGCGTCGAGGTCGATTTTGTTCACCGCCGGGATAATCGCAAGACCTTCACCCTTCGCGAGGGCGAGGTTTGCGATGGTCTGGGCTTGCACCCCCTGGGTCGCGTCCACGAGGAGAATTGCTCCCTCGACTGCGGCGAGCGCACGGGATACTTCGTAGGAAAAGTCCACATGGCCCGGAGTGTCAATCAAGTTCAGAATATATTCTGGACTCGAAATTTCGAATTTTACATTCTGCGATTCCGCGTGGCTTGGCGGACGCCACACCATGCGGACGGGCTGCATTTTGATGGTGATGCCCTTTTCCCGTTCCAAATCCATCTGGTCCAAAAATTGCTCGCGCATCTTCCGCTTCTCCACCGTACCGGTGGCTTCGAGGAGACGGTCCGCGAGCGTGCTTTTCCCGTGATCAATATGGGCGATGATGACAAAGTTACGAATCGGTGATCCATCCATGAATCAGTATGCCGCGACCTCGCCCGCGGGGAATCCGGGAGTGTCCTCCTCCGGGGACGATAGACGCGCTCGATGACAAATGTGCCGATCGTGTCTCCGTTGGCGGCGGGTTGTTTGCGCTTGCACCCTATCACTTCCCTGCCTCGCCGTCGAGTTTCTCCGCTTCAAAAACCAGGGGGACCGCCGCGGGCGATACGCGCCGCCCACGGACGCTCGCGAGCAACCCCCATAACTCCGGATTCTTCTGAGTGAAGAGGATAACGCCGTAGACGAGGCACCCGACCGAACCGGCCGTGAGTCCCTGGGCGAAGATGCCGAGGAAGGTGTTCGTGGCAATGAGCGCCGGGAACGGAATGAGCGCGAGGTAGGCGGCAATGCCGGCGAGGACCGAGGCGCCGACCATCGCCGCAATATCCCCCGCGAGCCCGATCGGAACCCCGAAAGCGCGGCGCACAGTACGGTGAAGGGCGAGGAGAAGGAATGCGGCGGTTAGGAGCGATCCCAACGCGAAGGCGACGCCGACCGCGAGCACCTCCGGGTTCGGGAGATCGCCGATGCGAAGCACCCGCGCGAGATTCGCGAGCAGCCCCGGGGACGCGCCGAACCACAGCATCAGGCCGAACGCGAAAACGACGGTGCTCAAGGAACCGATGATATTCCAGAGAAGCGGCTCGCGCGTACGGCCGAGCGCATAGAATCCGCGGAGCACGAGCGGCAAAACGCTCTCCGAGATGATTGCGACAGCCATCGCGGCGAGGAGCGCTGCGACGAGGCGCGTATCCCCCCAGTCAAACGCCCCGCTCCCGAGGATCACGCGAACGATATGCGCGCGAAGCACGATGAGAAGCGCCGTTGCGGGCAAAGCCCAGAAGAGAATGTTTCGGAAGCCCGCGACGAAGTGCTCCCGGAAATGTTCCCCGGAACCGTCCAGGGACGCTCCGGAGAGCTTCGGGAATACCGCAAGCGCGTAGCTCACCCCGAAGAGGCCGACCGGAACGAAGAGGAGGTTCGCCGCGAGCCGGAACGCTGCGAGCGACCCGCCGACGAAGAGCGATGCGATGGCGGCGAGGATCGCGAGCGTTATCTGCGAAAGTGAGAGCGCCGCGACGCGCGGCAAACTCGTTCGGAGAACGCTCCGGAAACCCGGATCGCCGAGATCCACGCGCGGGCGGAAACGGAATCCAAGCCCCCGCACCGCGGGGAGCTGCACCAGCACCTGGAAGATTCCCCCGAGGAGCACGCCCATCGCCAGCCCCATGACGCCAACGACCGGCACGAATACAAGAATGCCGACAATGATACCGATGTTGTAGACAATGGGCGGGAGCGCGAATGCGAAAAAGCGGTGGCGCGCCTGGAGGAGCGTAGAGAGAATGCTCGCAACCCCGAGGAAAACGACGTTCCCAAGCATGAAGCGCGTAAGCCGGATCGCAAGATCGAGCTTCTCCGGACCGAACCCGGGCGCGAGGAGCGGAACGAAAAACGGCGCCGCGATTACGGCGATGAACGCCGCCGCCACGGCGCCGACGCTAAAGACGGTCAAAAGATTCCCGAGGAACCGCTCGCCCTCGGCCTTGCCGCGACGCTCGACGGCAAGAAGTGCGGGGAGAACCGCGGCGGACGCGGCTCCGACGAGAAGCACCGTATAAAGAATGTCCGGTATCTGGAACGCGGCGTAGTATACGTCAAGCTCATCCCCCGCCCCGAAGCGCGCCGCAAGGAGCCGGTCCCGGAAGAGTCCGAGGAGCTTGGCAATCAAAGCAGCGCCCCCGAGAACCAGCGCTGCGGCATGGAAGGAAACGATTTCACGGTTGAAAAACGGTATGTTCATAGATCCATGCCCTCTCCCCCATTATAGAGACCTCTGCGGCATCGGAAAGGTTCCGGACGAAAAACAGGAGCCCGAGATGGGGGCTCCTGCGAGCGGGTATGAAACTCCTATCGCCGCTCGAGAGGATTCCCGCCCGACGTGCTCTCGCGCACCGGGGGCTCCTTGCGGGTTTCGGGCGCGGCGAGCGGTGGAACGATACCAAAGAGCGCGGGCTTGCCGGCGGAGATATTCGCCATGATGCGCTTGACCTCCTCATTGTCGGGATTCAGCACGGCGATCTTCTGGAACTGAGAGAGCGCCGCATCGCGATCCCCCTCGCGGTCCCAGATAAGCCCGAGGAAATACCGCGCGTTCGAATAATTGTCGTTCTGCCGCACCGTTTCGTTGAACACGATTTTTGCGTCGTCGAACCGTTCGGCGCGGTAGTACAGAACCCCGAGCTGGAAGAGAACGCCGATATCCCCTCGGACGAGGCGCGCGGTGTTCTCGGTGTTCCGTATTGCTTCGGCAAGATTGTTCTCGCGTATGGCGATCTGCGCGAGGAGAAAATGTACGGCGGCATAATCCGGCTTGAGCGTGAGCGCGCCGTCGGTAAGAAACGCTTTCGCCTTCGCGAACGCATTGTTGCGGAGTTTCTCGAGGCGACTGCGCTCGTCCCCGGAACGCGTCTCGCCGATCTGGAGCGTCAAGAGGTCCGCAATCGTGAGGGCAACCCGCGCGCGGGCGAGCGGAACGTCTGGATTCGTGGGGTCCTCGGCCGCGGCTCTTGCGTAGTTCTTGTCCGCATCCTCATCCGCACCAACCGCATTGAAAGGAATAACGAGTTCGTGCAACTGGCCGAGGATAAACCAATTCTGGGGATTTCGCGGATGCAATGCCACCGCCTGCTTGCCAGTGTTGATGCCGGCTTTGAGTTCCCGCTCGAATCGGTCCCAAAGATCCGCGGGCGGGTTCGCGGCGGATTGACTCACCAGCCGCTGGATGGCGGGAATCGCCACCTGGGCGCGACCCTGATAATAGATGTCGTCGGTCCGGTTGAGGGCAATCGCGCGATCGAGGAAAATCTGGGCGCTGTCAATGTTCCCTACTGCGAGCGCCCGCGCCGCGCGGAGAAAATACGCCTCGGCGGCATACTGCGTCGCGAACGAATAGAATCCGATGAGCGCCGCGATGACAACAAACACCGCCACAAGCGGCATCACGAAGTTGAGACCGCTCGCTTCGAGGGAAAACGTCCGCTCGACGATCCGCCACCGCGAAGGGACCGGGGAAGCCCCCGCCGGCGTTCCCTCAGATGCGATCGCCGCAAACATCCCGAGCGAAAGGAAGATGAGAGTGTTGATGGTGATATTCGAAGGGTAGAGGAACCAGAGGACGATGCCGAAGAAAATGCCTGCGGCAAGAGCGATGCGGAGCGGATCGGCGGATATCGCACGCCCCAGCCCCCGCAGAAGGAGCATGAATACCGACGCAAGAAATACAAGGAACGCGAGCGAACCGACAATGCCGAACGTCGCCGGGATGGTCCCGATGAGCGATGCGCCGTGGCCGAACCGAAACGACCAGAAAATGGTTTGATTCAGCGGGGCGTAATCGCGGAATTGGTTATACGCAACCGCAAAATTTGCGGGTCCGAATCCGAATACCGGATGCGCGGCAATGCTTTTCTGGGCAATATCCCATGTCGCCGGGTGAGCCGGAGCGGCTTCAATGGGGCGCTGGAAGAGGAGTACAAGTTGGGTACCCAGCGATTCGAATGTCGGGAGCGTTTTGAGTGCGAAGAAACCGCACGCGATAACGAGGATCGCGAGGACGACGACACCGGTTTCATGGAGAGCGCGTTCACGCGGGACGCCGTCGGCACCCCGTGCATGTAAGAACGCCGCGACGAGCACGAGTATGCTCGCAATGCCGAGCGCAAACCACAATTCCCAGAATCCCACGAGGCCGATCGTGCCCGCCTGGTCAATCACCTCGCGCCGGAAACCGAGGATGAGCACGGCAACGCCGCAGAGGAACACCGTCGCGATTGCGAGCAAGCGGAGGGGGCGGGAGACCGCCGTTTCGCCGGATGCGCCATGGCGCGCGAGAATAAACACAAGACCTGTGACGAAGCCGAAACCGAGGATTGCCGCAAGAACGCTGGCATTCGGCCCTGCGGGATTGACGTTGAGCCATGCGGGAACCGTTCCGGACGCGAGGATGGACCCGAGCGAAACAAGCGTAAAGAGGCCGAGGAGCGATAAAGAGACAAGAAGCGAGGCCATCGCGCGTCCGACATCACGACGCACGAATGTCGCCGCAGCAACAAAAGAAAGGATAACGAGGGAGATCAGCGTGAGGATTTTTTCGCCGGTCGGGTCGTTCCCCCAGAAGCTCGTCCAGCGCGCAACCGAAAATCCGATGCTCGCAAGGAGAGCCGCGACGAGCACCAAGAATCCGACGCCGAGGGGGCTTCGCACGTAGCGAAGACGGCGCCCGGTGATCACGCTGAACGCCCAAAAAAGTCCGGCGAGGGCCGCGGCGATCTCGAGGAATACTACTTTGGCGAAGCGGGGGTCTTGAGTATACGGAAGGAAGAGGATGGGGACGAGGAACAGGGTTGCGAAGAGTACCCCCTTGGCGGCGCGGAGGAACCAGCGCTCCTTCGAGTTCGGGGCGCCCGCTCCGGCGGTTTGCGGAAAGAGCGCTGAGGGAACGGTAGTATCAAACATGGAGTCGTTCATGAGAATTAGGGAATGAATATTTTTTCATCGTACCACGGTGCGCGCGATACCAAAATAGACGTTTTCTCCCGCCCCGTCAACAGAAGGCACTCGCCAAACATGCGCTTTTATGCTACGATAAACCGGTCCATGACCTACGAACCCGTCATCGGCCTCGAGATCCACGCCGAGCTCAAAACCCGGACCAAGATGTTCTGCGACTCGAAGAACGATCCGGACGAAACGCGCCCGAATGTGAACATCTGCCCGGTCTGCATGGGGCACCCCGGCACGCTGCCCGTTCCGAACCGCGACGCGATCGCGAAGGTGATTCGCGTCGGCTTGGCGCTCGGCGCCGCGATACCCGAGTTCTCCCGCTTCGACCGCAAGAACTATTTCTACCCCGACCTCCCCAAGGGCTATCAGATATCGCAATACCAGCACCCGCTCGTCTCGGGTGGGACGCTCGCCGTCACGCTCGAGGACGGCACCGCAAAATCCGTCCGCATCACGCGCGTGCACCTGGAGGAAGATACCGGGCGTTCCATCCACGATCCGAAAACCAACACCACGCTCCTCGACTTCAACCGCGCCGGTATCCCGCTGATGGAGCTCGTCACCGAACCCGATGTCCGCTCGGCCGAGGAGGCGAAAGTATTCGCGACCGAACTCCAGATGCTTTTGCAACATCTCGGTGCATCGGAAGCGGATATGGAAAAAGGAGAAATGCGCATCGAAGCGAATATCTCGCTCCACCCAGCCGGGGCGAAAGAACTCGGGACCAAGGTGGAGGTAAAGAACATCAACTCATTTCGCTTCGTCGAGAAAGCCATCCGCTACGAAATAGAACGGCAGGCGAACGTCCTCGAAGCGGGCGAAAAGGTCATCCAGGAAACGCGCGGCTGGGATGAAACCAGCGGCACCACGGTTTCGCAGCGCACGAAAGAGGGAGCCCACGACTACCGCTACTTCCCCGAACCGGATATCCCCCCGCTGAAGATCGACCCCGTATGGGTCGAGGAACTTCGCGCTGGCCTGCCCGAACTTCCCCACGCAAAACGCCAGCGATTCGCCGCGGAGTTCAACATCCCCGCGAAGCTCGCGGCCAACATCGCGCGTGATCGTGCCCTGGCGGGATTTTTCGAGGCAGCGGTCTCCGAGCTCAAAGCATGGCTCCGCGCAACGGGCCGCGACCCAAAGGACACGAAAGCGGTTGAGCTTGCCGCAAACTACCTCACGACCGACTTCGCGAAGATCCTTGCCGACGCCGGGAACGCCCCGATCGCGAACACAAAGGTTACGCCCGAGAACTTCGCCGAGCTCATGACGTATCTCGTGGAAGAAAAAATTTCCTCGAAAACCGCAAAGACGGTTCTCGGGACCATGTTCGCGAGCGGCGAGGACCCGTCCGACATCATCGAACGCGAAGGCCTCTGGCAGGTGTCGGATGACGGCGCCCTTGCCGCTACGGTTGCCGCGGTGCTCGCCGCCAATGAAAAGGCCGCCTCGGATTTCCGCGCGGGAAAGGAAACCGCTTTGCAGTTCCTCCTCGGGCAGGTTATGAAATCCTCGCGCGGCGCGAACCCGGAGGCGGCTCGGAAACTACTCGAAGAGAAACTGAAATCCGCCTAATTTCCCGTGAGGAACTTAGGCGAACAAGCGAGCGTAGTATAGTGGCAGTACTTCTGCTTCCCAAGCAGAGGACACGGGTTCGATTCCCGTCGCTCGCATTGAACCCAGAAAGATTTTGAGCGGAGCCAAGCAAAAAGTCCGAGTTCGGCCTCTGGTGAACCGCGCCGAACCATTCTCGCTAATCGCATGGGAACATTGAAACGCTGAAGAGAATAATAGCGTTTGTCTGTATAAAATGTATGAACAATAACGGCATACATCGTAAAAAGGATTCGGCGAGGATCGTGTGGGATTCAAAGCCGCACCGCGCGCCAAATCCAAAAGACATTGAATTTCAAACCGCCGAGGTGGTGATCCCGAATCTGGAAACCGCAGGGACATTGCCAATGTCTTTTCAAGATAAACTTCTCGGCGAGGAAGAACTGGACAAGCAAAAAATGAATCGCCTCATCTGGGGCGATAATCTGCTCGCCATGCAGGCGCTTTTGAATCAGGGCTACGAGGGCAAAATCGCCCTCATTTATATTGACCCGCCGTTTGATTCCAAAGCAGACTATTCGCACAAAATAAAACTGGGCGAGACCGAGTTTACCAAAGAGCCGTCCGTGATTGAGCGGCTCGCCTACAAAGACACCTGGGCCGGCGGCACGGACAGCTATTTGGATATGCTCTATCCGCGCCTGCAATTGATGAAGCGGCTCCTTGCTCCCGACGGCTCAATCTATGTGCACCTTGATTGGCATGTGGGGCATTATGTGAAAGTGATGATGGATGAGATTTTTGGGCGAGATAATTTCGTTAATGAAATTGTGTGGAAAAAATATTCTGGAGTCAAAAATCAGGCAAGTAAAAAATTTACTACTCAAACCGACAGTATATTTCTATATTCAAAAACAGAAAAACTTAAGTTTAATCAGTTATATCGGGAAATGTCCGGAGACTACATCAAAGGTGAATATAAATATACAGATGAGGATGGAAGAAAATATGCATTGTTGAGAGGTAGAGGATACCAACAGTCTGGTGAACACAAAAGAAAATATTTGGATGAATCAAAAGGTGCACCTATCACAAGTTTGTGGGATGATGACGATTTACAATTAAATACATCCAGTTCAGAGCGTACTGATTACGATACTCAAAAACCCGAGTCTTTACTTGAAAGAATCATAAATACTTCAGCGGATGAAAATGACCTAGTTGCGGATTTCTTTTGCGGATCCGGTACAACCCTTGCCGTTGCCGAAAAACTCAATCGGCGGTGGATCGGGTGCGAGCTTGGCAAAGTCGGCATACAGGTAGCGCGCGGGCGACTTGTTGAGCAGAAGTCAAAACCGTTTCTTATTGAAAACATCGGCAATTATCAGCGCGAGATGATATACCTCGGCGGTGCGCGGATTTATGAGATGCAGAAAATCATCTTGAAACTCTATGGCGCGGAGCCGATGGCGAACCGAAAGGATTTGGGCGTACGGAAAACCGAAGACGGAATACTGGAACTTGTTTATTGCGGCTACCCAGATCGAGCAGTTGCGGCGCACAAGGTGGAGGATTTGGCGAAGGAAGCGCAAATGCTTGATGGCGCGGGCTACAAGCGGCTCGTGATTTTGGCGTGGGATTACGAATACAACTACGACGAGCTTTTGCAGACCCGCCTTCGCCCAGGCTACGGCGGGCGAGCGCGTAAGTCATCAGACATCAAAACAGAAATTATAAGCCGCCAGATTCCGCCGGACATTTACGAGTATTTGAAACAAGCAAAGTCAGAAGAAGACATCGAGCGGCTTTCGGACAAAGTGAAATTCTTGGAAAAGCCGTATTTGAAATTGCTTAAGCCGGAAATTAAGGGCAATTCTGTTACTATCGGCATTGAAAAATATGTGCTCTACGATTTTCCGCTCGGTAGCGGCAAGAAAGCGGATGAAGACCGCGAGGAATTGATGCGGATTGTCAAAGACAATTTCGCTATATTGATTGACTATTGGGCGGTAGATTGGGATTACGACGGGCTGACGTTCAAAAGCCAGTGGCAGGATTTGCGCGGCTTGGGCCGAAAAACGAAAATAGTAACGACCCAAAAAGAGCATACTTTTGAGAAAACCGGAAAGCACACGATTGCCGTGCGCGTGGTGGATATTTTCGGTAACGACGCCACGGCAACGGTGGAGATTCAGATATAACTATGACCTCGGACGCTTACGTCTTCATTGATGCATCAAATTTGTGGCAAGCCCAGAAGGCAAAGGGCAAGCTATTTGATTTCGAAAAGTTGAAAACATTCCTCAAGAACAAGTTTCAGTGTAATTCGATCGAATTCTTCTATTACACGGCGTATCCTGCCGATGGGACGCGGGATTATAACTTGGATGGAAGGCATAAATTCTATACGTTCCTCAAAAAAGGCCTTGGTTTTGTTGTCCGAAAAAAGGAACTGAAACGCATTCGAGTGACTACCGCGGCTGGCGAGGCGGTTGAAGAGAAGGGAAATATGGATGTGGAAATAACGATTGATGCCCTGCACCATTTCAAAAAGTACGATACGGCAATTTTCTTTACGGGTGATTCTGATTTTTTGGCCTTGGTAACCTACTTGCGGCGGGGCGGAAAGAACGTTTACATCTTTTCTTCGAGAAATAACATTTCACAGGAGCTACGAACCGGCGGGAACGGCTATTTCGACGTGCTTGATGTTGCGGAAGACATCTGGGGAAAAGAATTAAAGCATCGCGCCGAGAAGGGACCATAAAACAAGCAACCCTCCTCGCGGAGGGTTGCTCTAGGATGTAATGCCCTTCCAGTTATGGCAACTGAAAGACAATATAAGTATATAGAGTGCGCGAGGGAAAAGTCAATAGATGCGCAAAAGCAAGTGAGTATATGCGGCAAAAGCAAGCACAATCAACGATAAACAGCCCACCTCTTGCCGCCGCGCTTGAAGGCGAAGTAAAGGCATGGGCGGATCAGGGCTGGCAAGGAGTAACACAAACGACCTACGAACTTCTGGCGTATTGGTTTAATCGCGGCGAGGAAACGGACGAGAAATTTCACGACTGCCAGCGCCGCGCCGTGGAAACGATTATTTATTGCCACGAGGTCTTGGAGATTGAAACATTGAAGCAAGCGTTTGAAAGATTCGCGCCGGAGGCCCTTGCGGCTAGCGCCGCGCTTTCGGAAGAAGTGCAAAATCTACCGTTTGCCAAATATTGCCTCAAAATGGCAACCGGCACCGGCAAGACATGGGTTTTAGCCGCGCTTTTGGTCTGGCAGTATTTCAACGCCTTGAACAACGAGCGGCTGGGTAAATACTCCACGCACTTTTTGCTCGTAGCGCCCGGACACGAGGTACTGAACCGATTGCTGGATATGTTTTTGGGAAAGCACGACCCGAAAACCGGTAATCGCGACAAATCCAAATCGGATTTTCTGCGCCCGCTTTTTATGCCGGAGGGCGAGCGATTTCGCAACCGCTTCCATTTGCAAGTCCTGGAGCCGGCGGACATCCGGCCTAACCTTACGCCGCCGGACGAGCCGTTTGTGTATATCACCAATTGGCAGCAATTCCGGCTGAATGAATCAAGCAACTTGTGGGATCATTTGACCGGCGCCGATGTGGAGGAACAGCCGCGCGGCGAAATTATTGCCGATTTTCTATCCGAGTATTCCGATTTGATTATTTTCAACGACGAGGCGCATCACGTCCACGGCGCTAAAACCGTCAAAGGCGAGGAATTGGTCTGGCGGAAATTCTTGGCGGTACTTTATAACCGAATGGCGGAAAAGCGCGGCGGCGAGAAAGGCGTGTTTTTGCAAATTGATTTTTCCGCTACGCCATTTTACGGAAGCGCGGAGAAAAAAGAGTATTTTCCACACATCGCCTACGATTTTGATTTGGTGGAAGCGATGCGGGCGATGCTCGTGAAGCAGATATTTTTGGAAGAACGGCAGGGAATGATGGGCGAGAAAATGGATGACCTTGATGTGCGCGCTGAACGGGCCGAAGCCGATAGCGAACACCGGCGTGGGCAGGTTATCGGCGTTTCCGTGAGCCAGAAACTGCTTTTGGACATCGGCAGAAAAAAGATGGAGCAGATAGCCGTGGAATTTCGCGAAAAAGGACTGGATAAAAAGCCGGTACTTTTCGTGCTTGCGGAAAACACTGAAGTGGCAGATTTAGTTGCCGAGCATGTGGCAAATTTGACCGATGAACAGGGTAGAAATTATCGCAATCAGATTCTCGTAATCCACTCGGACAAAAAAGGCGAGATGAGCGACAAGGATTGGGAAAAGTACCGCCAGCAGTTAGAAACATTG
>Ga0209541_10013716_pt1 | contig 12336 bp, 11 predicted proteins | sample RifCSPlowO2_01_FD_184027 | JGI IMG/M metagenome (GOLD analysis project Ga0209541, IMG submission 184027) | Groundwater microbial communities from Rifle, Colorado - Rifle CSP2_plank lowO2_0.1 (SPAdes) (version 2) | ecosystem: Environmental > Aquatic > Deep subsurface > Groundwater | place...
GCTGAAACCACTGACATTCGGAATGGTCTCCGGTAGCGGCGGATACTGGCAACTGCCGTCGCTCACCGTGGCCGCCGAATTATAATTAGTGGCCAAAGGATCGGTACAACCGGGAATTGGTGTTGGTGTTGGGTCACCGCTTGAAAAAGGAGTAGAAGCGGTAACCGAGAGATTTACTTGAACGGCATCGGTCGCGGCCGAAACCTTTTGAATCGCCGAACTGCCCCCAACGGCAAAAAACAGGAAAATGATAACGGGGGTAAAAATTGGGAGCGCAAAGCTATTCCTGGTCATTCTGAAATTAAAGGTGAGTCCTCATCACTGTCATTTTCTGGCGATCAATCTCGAACATTCCTTCAATTTAACACAAAAGGCGGGCCTTTACCACTGGCAAGGGCCAGTTACCAAGGGCTTTCCTTGGTAAATTTAAAATGTGGTGTAGTTTTGAGCTACTGCAATTGGAGCAAACTTTGCAGGTTTCGCAAGACGGTGCTTAAAGCCGAGAGAGAGTTAGCGAATTGAGTTTGGGTGGAGACGGCGCCGGTGCCACCACTCGGGCACGCTGGAAGCTTTTTGCCGTTCCAGACCGTCCCGCCCGCTCCCACGCCTACCCCATTGAGTAAATCGGTGAGGGCTAAGATGTCGGCCGGCGCGGCGACACCGCTCCGGTCAATATCGGTAGAGTAGATCGGGAGTTTCTTCACGCCATTCAAAGCGTCAATCAGATCAAGCTGGTCGGCCGGGGCTGTCGTTCCGTCGCCATTGACATCGCCGGGGAGAAAGCCGAGACAAACACCTGTGTTACTCGGTTTATGAGTGATGCGAATCCGTTCGCCGGCAATCAGTGGGCGGGATAGATCGAGATAAATTTGTGTCTGGAAACCGGCCGGTTGATTGGTTGAAATATTCGCCACCGATGGTGAACTAGCATTGGTGCTAGAAATAACATAGTTAGATAAACTGGCCCAATCAACGCCAAGTGGCTGAGAAAATATTAAATTTACCACTTTGAACTCTCCAGCACCCGTACCTCGCGCATCAATCGCCCCAGTCGGCGGGTAGGAAGAAATGATGGTCGGCGGCGGAAGCGAAGCCGGGCTGAAGGTCGCTTGGATAGTTTGATGATTTAATTGGAGATTATTAGAGAAGGTGTAGGAACTGACGGGGCCGACAGGTGAATTGTTAACATACACATTATAAATCTGATAACCAGCGTTGGGAGTAATAGAGAAAGTTTGGGTGGCACCGACATTGATAGTAACCACTCCACTCGGACTGATAGCGCCATTGGTAACAGTATAGACTTCGACAAAGTAGACCGGGGACGGGGCCGTGGAAACGAAGGTCGCGGTGATAGTTTGGTAAGTGGCTTGAGCGTTGGAAAAAGTGTAACTGGTGCGGACACCAACGGATGAACCATTAACATAAACATCGCTAATTTGATAGCCGGAATTCGGAGTGATAGTAAATGTTTGACTGCCGCCGGTGGGGACAGTAACCCTTCCAATCGGACTGATAACGCCATTGGCGGTTGGCAAAGACTCAATCGTGTGCCCCGTCTGATTGATCGGACTGAAAAGCGCGTAAATGGTGTGATTGGATTGGATATTGGAGAAAGTATAGGTGGCGGGATTACCGACAAGCAAGCTGTCAACATACACTTGATTTATGTAATAGCCAGTGGCTGGAGCGATGGTATAAGTTTGATTGGTGCCTTGGTTGATAGTAGCAACGCCCGAAGGCGTGACCGCACCTTGGCCGAAAGAGGTGGCGGTGATGGTGAAAGTAGGAACCTCGAATAGATTAGTTGCGTTAATCAACCCGCGACCTTCAATGGTCTGGTCAAGACCTAAGTTGGTGGCCGAAGTCATAATCAAATTTTTAACTTCCAGCGGGGTAAGATTGGGACGCCATTGTCTCACCAACGTGGCGAGACCAGACACATGAGGAGTAGCCATGGATGTCCCCGAAAGTGGTACATAATTCAAACCCGAACCCGGCTGAAAATCAAAATCCGAACAACCGCCGCTAGAGGGTCTGGTCAGAGAAGCGGCACAAATCCATGTTCCAGGTGCCACAACATCGGGTTTATTTATGGTTTGCTGTCTTCCTAACCAGTCTGTCCATGTCACAGGACCGCGGGAACTGAAATCTGCGACCGTGGCACCACCAGCTGGAGCATAACCTACAGCGCCAACAGTAATAGCTTGTCGCGCTGGACCCGTTATCGATGACGGAGACGGCCCGTCATTTCCGGCTGCGACAACTACCACTGAACCAATATTTGAAGCTCGATCGATCGCACTACTAGGCTCATTATCTGGAGTACCGCCTAAACTAAATGATATATTGATAACATCTGCCCGGTCATTGAAATTAAAATCACTATTAGGATCGACTGCTCGTTCTAAAGCCGCGATTATGTTATCTACAGTAGCACGGCCGGTCGAATCGTAAGAAATCTTGTAGGCGTAAAAATTTGCGTCTGGAGCAACCCCTCTATAAAATGATCCGCCACCAACTGCGGTTGAGGCCACATGGGTTCCATGCCCAATTTCATCTATTGGGTCATCATCATTATTACCAAAATCATAACCGCCAATAAAACGGCCAGTCAGGTCGGGATGATTATAGTCAACCCCGGTATCAATAATAGCGACCTCCATCCCTCGACCGGTTAAACAGGTACTGGGAGCAGAAGTGCAAGGAGACAGATTGGCGTTCAAGGGCCATATCGTATTGGCGTGTACAAGCGGAACAGAGAAATCCAACGCCGGGCGTACTATCCTATTTTGGAAAACCTTTTTGACTCCGGGAATTCGTTTTACCAATTCCACTTCATTAGGTTGAAGATTGAGAGTTAATCCATTGAAAACTCTTGAGAATTCTCTCGGTTTATTGTTGCGATCAAGAATTAATTTTGGTAAACTCAACTCGAATTGAGCTCGACGAAGGTCCAGCAAACTGCGATAAACGAGTAATTCAGAACCGGGGTCAATACGTTGTCCGTTTTTAATTTTATTTTCCAAATCCACTTTCTTGTCAGCTAATGATGGATCACTCAATTCTACAATATATTGATTCGCTACATTATCAGTAAGTTGAAAGGCGGTAGAAACCACAGTCTGAGTCTGAGTGTGAGAGGTAGATGGAGTACTGATAATCGGTGCAGTTATTTGCTGGTTTTGAATCAAAGTCAGCAAAATCGCTTGCAGCTTGGCGACTTGGGCTTTGAGTTGAGTGATCAGCGCGGTGTTGGTCTCCGCGCTGGTGAGGAAAGGTGGGAAGAGAACCAGAATAAATAGTAACGAAACAAGCACTAATTTTAGCTTGGCCATAATGTGATGATTATATCATTCTAAATATTAATTATCTTATCCACAGGGTCACTCCAGACTAGATTGACAACCAATTGCTACAGTGTATCATACTAGACACAAGTGCCTTCGGGCTCGCCCCGCAAGGGGCAAACAGCGGAAGCCGTCAAAGCATCGTCTTGACGGCTTTTCGTATAATCTCAAACATGCTCTTTTTGAGATACCCAACTTTACTGATCAACCGTTTTGTATCAACAACACGCAATTGTGAAAGTAGAGCATGGGCCTTCTTATCTCCCACTACGCCCACCGATGGACGCAAAAGATGCTTTTGCGAGGAAGTAGTCAAGGGAACAACGAGACATGTTTTAGCACTGAGACCCTTCAGGATGAGCACTGGACGGCGGTACCCCTCGCTAGAACCATCTTGTTCAAATCCAATATTGATGCCAAGAGCGCACCACCATATTTCGCGCTCGTGATAAAATGGCACACGGTCTCGGTCATGGAGACCCTTCTTCCTTTCATTCCATTGGTCAAAATCCTTTTCCATAACCCAAAACCGTTACGGAGCGCAAGCGCGATGAGAATTTGTTTTTTCATAACTTTTTAATTTCTACCGGCCTTTTCTAAGCGATTAACCCGGGTTTCTAAAAGTTTAAACTCATCGCGTGTTACTTGATTATGACGAATGATGGCTAACTCGTTTTTGATTATCTCTAAATCTGCCTCTATTGGTGATAGACGGCGAGAATGATCCTTTACTTCTTCGTGAACCTCATTCAACTCCTCGTGAACTTCTTTCAATTCATCCCGCACTGCCCCCAATGACTCTCCAAAAACCTTATTATGCGACCTGATATCCTCAAGGACAGCCGTGTATTGATCACGTTTGGATGATGTTAATGTTTTTTTCATATTATTAGATTAGCACACTTTACCGCGGCGTGGCCGTGACCGTCAGAGCGGCGGCGTAACTGCCGACAGTTTGCGTTTTGCTGCTCCCGACCTCGGCCTTTAGTTTGACGGTCGTGGCGACGCCGCTCGGCGTGTTGCTGGTCGAACTCTGGGCGATGGTGCGATCAGTGGTGCTGAAGCCGTCCCAACAGCGATCGGCCGTGTCAGTGGCTCCCGCTCCGCAAGTACTGCCGCTATTGAGGTAACGGCTGGCAATATCGGCGCCCTCCGGACTGAAACCAAAAGCTGAAGCGCTCGCCGCCACGGTCCAATCATAATCGGGAACCGCTCCGCTCGGAGCGTAATCGCTGAAACTGTTGCCGCCCGAGGCCAGAGCCGGATTGGAACTGGCTTTAATGCTTAAAGTATAGCCAGCCGGGTCATCGGTGGTGACGGTCCAAGCGACGGAACCATCCGATGCGCCCGTTCCGGCGATGGCGCTTAGAGTGGCGTCAGTCGGGACCGTGATAGCGATAATGGACGAGAGCATTTGTTGGAAACCGGCCAAGGAGGCATAACTTGTACTGGTCGCATTGCCGGTACCGATTTCGCCCGCGATATCTTCCAAACTATAGTTGGCGGAAGCGGAAAGCCGCCCGCCGAAATTTAAACTATCGGCTTGCAGACGGTAATTAGTACTGCTCGCCACGGCCGCCCAAGCGCCGCGGGTCGAACCGGCCAGAGCGACCATCAGCAAAATTAATGGGATTATTCCGGAACGTTTCATCATAATGAGCCGTCGAATGATAATGAATAATCCAGTGAGCACTACGAGACCGACCAGAACAAGAACGACCGGCGTGACAATTATAAAATTGGCAACCCTTTGGTCAGTGGAACTGCCGTAGCCGCGATTAAGCAAAAGTTTCACTTGATACCAACCGCTCGCCAGTGTTCTAGAAGTTTCTACTTCTCGAATACGAGTGGTGCCCGGCAAGACAAACCAGGGATCGATCGGAAGATTAATTTTTCGGCCGGTAATTTGATTTTTTATTTTTATCAGACCGTAAGGATTGAGATAAACCGTGCCGGTATTCTGATAGGTGAGATAAAACGTCGGCGGAGCGGCGGAAAAACGAAAGTGGGAACCGATCAAATTGAAATCGATCAGGGCGCCGGTTTCAACCGTTGGTCCAGCAACCCGCAGAAAAAGAAGCGGCGTCAGGCGAGTGACAAGATGCGTTCCCGTCACCCCGTTTCCAATTGACGTGATCGAGAGAACCGCCGCGCCATAATATCCGCCCGGCGTGATTTTTTTTGGCAAGTCTATAACTATCGGAATAATGACTCGGCTGTTTGGCGGCAGAGTGAAGCTTCGGACACCGGCTGAAAGGTAGGGGGTTAACGGAAAGATCGGCGTTTTATCTTCGGCCAAGCTGACACCGTCAAGCGGATTCTCCGGCGCCGCCAGATTCTCGAAACGGAGAGCCAGGTTTAGGTTATCGGCCGATTGGTTAGCCACCACAAATTCTCGGCGAATCGTCTCGCCGGGTTTGGCCGTTATCTCAATTTTGCTCGGCGCGACGATTACCGTTCTTCCTCCGTTTGGACTCAAGTCCGCGCCGCGAACGAAAGCGAGCGGGCTGACAGCAATGGCGCTGATGAACAGAAGGCGCTTGAGAATCATGGGTATCATGGGTTCTGTTTAAGCGGAGTCAGAATAAAGAGATAATTGTCGCCACGTCCAGTTCGAAAAATTGGGGTAATCATTCCGGCTTGGCCGCTTTGGTCAAATTTTACTTCCACTTGATCCGAGAAGGAGTTTTTCAGTTCTAGTTTTATCGCTTCGTCGCGAGCCGGGTCGCCGCTCGACGGCAAAACCACGAGTCCCGCCGTATCCGGCGGCGAGCTAGGGACCGCAATTTTTTGGATTCCCGGCTCGAGTTCGCGAAGCAATTCGGCTTTGATCTGCGCTTTCAGATTTTGTAAAGTCACGGCATCGAGAGTAAGAGCCGCCGGCGCCGTGGTGGTCGCCACGAAATTGGCAATTTCGGACCCGGTTTTCTCCGAACCAACGAAACCGGCCCAAGCCTCGATCGCTTGATTCCAGAAATACGTCAGGTTGTTGCCCAGGGTTTGAACAAATTGATCAAGATTAGACCAGAGGCGCTCCAGGCGGATCCAGAGTCCATCGTAAACCGAAGCCATTTTAACTTGAGTCTGGGTGCTAGAGATATTCTGTGCCGTGGCGCCAACGGCGGCGGTCAGAACTCGACTCCCCTCTCGAAAACGATCGGCGAAAGGGTGCCAACTGATTATCCCGATAAGTAAAAGAATAAGCACCAACGATAAAAGTGGCGACCGAGCCGTTGGCGAAACACTGGTTTGAAAATCAGCAATAAAATTAGCCCGTTTCGTTTCCCAGTCATCAAGATCCACAAACCACTGCCGGCCGATCTGCCGCGCTTTGAGGTCTCCTAGCTCGCACCAGCTAACCAGGCGAGAAGAAAAAGGGAACGACTCGCGCTTGGCCAACGATTCGGCTTCTAAAAATCTTTTTCGGGGGTAGTCTTCTCGCACGGTAGAATTATAGTACAAAAGTATGTTAAGGTGAAATAGTGAAAGTGATAAATGTTATCCCCATCTCCAAAAACGTCTTTCGAGATGAGTTAACTTACTTTACGGCTTTGCCAATTAAGCCCGGGGCGATTGTTTTGGTGCCCCTGCGCGGCCGGACGGTTGAGGCATTGGTGAGCGGCGTTCGCGAGGCCGATGAACTCAAGCTGGCGGTCAAGAAAGCTGTTTATCCGCTCCAGAAGATTATCCGTGTCAAACACGAAAGTTTTTTCACCGCCCCGTTTATGAAAGCGGTCCGTCTGATGGCTGATTATTCGTCGGCGCCGCTCGGGGCCACGATTAAAAGTTTGATCCCGGCCGCCATTCTAAGAGCAAAACTGGCTAGGCCGCCATTGGCTGACCCCGGTCCGAGAAACGAAGTCGGCGGACGTTTTGTCCTTCAAGAACCAGACGAGGAGCGCCAAGCTTATTATAAAAGTTTGATTCGGGCCGAGTTTGCGAAACATGGATCGATTTTTCTCTGTCTGCCGACGGTGACGGATATTAATCGGACCTTTGCTTCGCTCGAACGTGGTATCAGCGAATACACGATTGCTTTCCACCATCGGCTCTCGACTCGCGAATTAATTCGCGAATGGCAACGGGCGCTAGAACTCAATCACCCGGTGCTAATTATCGCCACGCCAACTTTTTTTTCTCTGCCGCGGGCAGATATTCGAACAATCATCGTTGATCAAGAGAACACGCCGGCTTATAAATCGTCCCAACGGCCCTTCCTTGATTACCGCCGTTTCGCCGAATATTTTGCTCTCGCCGCCCGAGCCACTTTTGTCCTGGGCGATACTGTTCTTCGGACGGAGACGGCCTATCGAGCCGACCAAGGAGAACTGGAACCCCTTGCTTCTCTCAAGCATCATGTTTCTTCCAGCGCTATCCAAACGCTTATCCCCGTCAAGAAAGCGCCGTCGGCCGCGTTCCAGGTAATTAGCGACAAGTTGTTGCAGATCATTGCTGAAACCCAAACAAAAAATGAAAAAATTTTCCTCTTTACCCACCGCCGCGGGCTGGCGCCGATCGTTATTTGTCAGGATTGCGGTTATACCGTGGAATGCGACAACTGCGCCGCGCCGGCGGTTCTTCACGCCGCCCCTCCGGCCAGTGGCAGCGCTGACGGTTCGGCCACGATTTTCGTCTGTCATCGCTGCGGCGCCCGCCGCAGCGCCGCCGAGAAGTGCCGACATTGCGGCGGTTGGCGCTTATTTGAACTTGGCATCGGTATTGACCGAGTCGCCCGCGAACTCGAAAAGCATTTCCCCGCTCTGCGACTTTTCAAACTTGACAGCGACAACGTTCACGGCGGAGCGATACCCCCCGCCGTTGTCAAACGTTTTCTCGGTACCCCCGGGAGCGTTCTTCTGGGCACCGAAATGACCTTGTATTACCTCAAAGAACGAGTAGAGAATGTGGCCGTGGTCGCCCTAGACTCGCTTTTTGCTTTGCCGGATTATCGGGTTAACGAAAAAGTTTTCAATCTCTTGATTCGTCTTCGAGCGTTGGCCGGCAAATGTTTTATTATCCAAACTCGAAACGTGAAGGTCGACCTTTTCGAAAAGGCTCTCAAGGGCAACTTGCTCGATTTCTATCGAGCGGAAATTGCGGAGCGCAAACAGTATGACTATCCCCCTTTCCAAATTTTTATCAAAGTGACTCTCCGCGGCCAACGCGGGCCGGTTCGTTTGGCAATGAAGGCGTTGGCCGACAAGCTCGCGGTTTATAAACCAGAAGTCTTCCCCGCTTTTGTGTCCGTCGTGGCCGGCAAATATCAAATGCACCTCTTGCTTAAACGTCGACCCGCCGATTGGCCCGACCCAGAAATTTTAGACCGGTTGAAAGCCTTACCGCCGCAGTTTATTGTGGACGTCGACCCCGCCAGCCTCCTATAATAGTTTTAGAAAAAAAGCTTATGCCTTTGCTAATCAGACAAGAGCCGGACCCGGTGCTTCGCGAGATTGCCAAACCAGTGCCAGTCGTTGACCTCTCCTCTTCTTGGGTTAAAAAACTGATTGTTGATATGTCGGCGGCGCTGGCCGTTTGCGTTGACGGTGTCGCACTGGCCGCACCGCAAATTGGCGAATCGTGGCGTATTTTTATTGTCGGCGAACGGGCTTTCCCGACTGATAACAAAAGTAGAATTTGGCCGGGTGACCTGGTTTTTATCAATCCGGCGATCATTCGCCGCTCGCGAAAACAAGTTGAAGTGGTCGAAGGGTGTCTTAGTGTCCGCAATCAATACGGCACGATCAAACGGCACGAACGGGTGAGTGTGATCGCTTATGATCTCGCCGGTCGGAAATTCGCCCGTCACGCCTCGGGACTTTTGGCCCAAGTCTTCCAACATGAAATTGAACATCTTGACGGTGTTCTCTTTATCGACCGAGCTTGGGATCTCCACGAAGTTAAACCGAACCAGGATCATGTTTAATTTCCCCAGTTTTGTTTTCTTTGGCACGGATGAGTTTGCGATTGCAGTTCTGGATACTCTCCTGGAAGCTGGTGTCCAACCGGAATTGATCGTTACCGTCCCCGACAAGCCACAGGGTAAATATCTCCGACTCACTCCGCCACCGGTAAAAGTTTGGGCCGGGAAAAATAAAATCCCCTGTCTCCAACCCGCAAATTTAAGGTCAGACCTTGGAGTTAGCCTCCTAAAAGCTAAAAGCTATAAGCTATTTTTGATTGCCTCTTACGGTAAACTGATTCCGCCGGCCATTTTCAATCTCCCCGTGCGCGGCACGGTTAATATTCACCCTTCGCTTTTGCCCGCGTATCGCGGACCAACACCGATTCAAACCGCAATTCTTGATGGCGCGGAAGAAACGGGCGCGACGCTTATGCTTCTCGACGCCGAACTCGACCACGGGCCAATCTTAAAAGCTAAAAGCTATAAGCTACAAGCTCAAAATTTCATCGAAGTCAGAAATGATCTTGCCAAACTAGGAGCCGAGTTATTTCTCGAAGTTGCCCCCCAGTGGGTCGTCGGTGAAATAAAAACTGTGCCGCAAGATCAGACGCAAGCCACTTTCACTAAAAAAATTAAAAAAGAAAACGGTCTGATAAATTTGTCTGATAATCCCTTCTTTAACTACCGCAAATTCCTGGCTTACCAAAATTGGCCCGGCATTTATTTCTTCGTTGAGCGGAATGGCAAACAAGTGCGGGTGATTATTACCGAGGCCCATCTAGCCGACAATCAATTCGTCATTGATCGTGTCAAACCCGAAGGCAAAAAGGAGATGCCTTACGCTGATTTTCAGCGCGGTTCTAGATGATGTCCAACACTCGGTGTTGGACAAGTCTACTTGACTGCCACTTTTGTCAGAACAATATCAGTGATCGGGTGATCGCCTTTATTTTTGTCGGTGGCGACATTCTCAATTTTTTGGACGGCATCATAACCGCTCACGACTTGACCAAAGACGGTATGCTTGCCGTCCAACCACGGCGTAGCTTCGGCGGTAACGATGAAGAATTGCGAGCCATTGGTGTCGGGACCGGCATTGGCCATGGCCAAAGTACCGCGAACCAGCTTCGCATCGTTGATTTCGTCGGCAAAGGCATAACCCGGCCCGCCCGTGCCATGCTTCGTCCAATCTTTCGGATTCGTTTTGGTCGCCGGATCGCCGCCTTGAATCATAAAATCTTTAATCACGCGGTGAAAAAGAGTGCCGTCATAAAAGCCCTGCCCGGCTAAAGCGACGAAATTCTCTACAGTTTTGGGCGCTTTATCTTGGAAAAGCTCGACGGTAATTGTTCCGTAAGTTGTTTCGAGTGTCGCCATAATATTATCGGCAGTGACAACCGCCGCTGATTGATTGGTAATTGGTGCCCCGTCTCCTCCAAAAGTGAAGAGGCCCGCGATAAGAATGAGAGCAACGACGCCGATTGTAAGTTTTTTATCCATAAATTATTTTTACTTATTAATGTCTCCACCATCTATAATTATAAACCCCGCGAATAAAATCTTTTACCAGGCGCCCACCGCGGCGAATAAGCGTCCCCCGTTTCTTCCGATAACGTTTGACCTCGCTCGAGAGTTCGTCTTTAACTTCATCAATCGCGGTATAGAGATCTTCGGCCACCGCCTCGGATCGGAATCTCCGACCGGCGGTTCGGAGGTTCATTTCCGCCCGGAAAACTTCCCCCTGCTTGTGATGTCGAGTGGTTTTCCCCAGCTCAACCTCCAGGAAAACGCTCTCGTCCACCGCCAATAATTTATCAAGACCGTCTAATTTCTCACGGCAATAATCGAGAGTCTCGGAAGTAAGCTCTAGATTAGTGGCTTTGAAATTAATTTTCATAAATAAAACAAGGTTCAATAACTAGTATAGCACAAATTATAAATTGGCAAGCTGGCGCAATTACTCTATAAGAGTGAGGAGGAACATAATAATAATCCCGACGGCGATAGCGAGCAGCTGGAGGCCGGACTTTTTCAAATCAGTGGTTTTGTGAAGTTCAGGCACAAGATCCGAGCCGGCAATATAGAGAAAGCCGCCGGCGGCGAGGGCGAGGGCAATCGGGGCGAAGACATCAGCGCGGGTACCGAGAAAAATGGCCGTAATCACGCCGGCGATGGCCAGCGAGGCCGAGAGAAGATTAAAAATAAGCGCTTGACGACTGGTAAATCCGCTCTGGCGCAGAATGGCAAAATCGCCGATCTCCTGTGGAATTTCATGTAAAATAACCGCCAGGGTGGTGGCGAACCCAATTTCAACGCTGACTAAATAGCTAACACCGATGACGATGCCGTCAATAAAATTGTGCAAACCATCCGAAATGAGATTGAGATAGCCGAGCGGATGGACGGTATCGTGCTCGCAATTTTCGAGATGATGGTGATGCCGCCAGTGGAGAAATTTTTCCAGAATAAAAAAAATAAGCAAACCCAAAAGGATGAAGAGCGTCAAATTGCTCGACTCCGCCACCGACGAGAAAAGTTCGGGTAAAATGTGGATAAAAACATCGCCAAAAAGCGCGCCGACAGAAAGGGCGACGAGAAAAAACAGAGCGTTTCCCAACCGCCGTTCATTCAACGCCAAAGTTGTCACTCCGATTAAGGAGATGCCGCTGACGACCATAACACTAAGCAGGGCGTAGATCCAGATGATCATATAATTGTATATGCTATAGTAAACTTCATTTTATATGCTTATTGATGATCTGACAATTCGGGCAATGTCGGGGAAAGGTGGCGACGGGGTCGTGGCTTTCAATGGCAACAAAATGTCGCTCGGACCGACCGGCGGGAGCGGTGGCGACGGCGGAAGTATCTATTTCGAAGGCGTCTCCGATCTCGGGGCGCTTAATCGCCTGCGCCATCAGAAAGTTTTTGAAGCCGAAAACGGTTTCAACGGTCGGCGGCAATTGAATGATGGCACGCGCGGGAAAGATCTGATTATCAATGTTCCCGTCGGCGCGGTTATTCACAACCTGACGACGAAATCGGATCAAGAGATTGTCAAAATTGGTGAACGAATCTTGGCCG
>Ga0209541_10013717_pt1 | contig 12336 bp, 10 predicted proteins | sample RifCSPlowO2_01_FD_184027 | JGI IMG/M metagenome (GOLD analysis project Ga0209541, IMG submission 184027) | Groundwater microbial communities from Rifle, Colorado - Rifle CSP2_plank lowO2_0.1 (SPAdes) (version 2) | ecosystem: Environmental > Aquatic > Deep subsurface > Groundwater | place...
CCCTCGGAGAATGTCGCTATTCTGCCTGACTTGCGCATGGCGAACCTGGCGCTGCCGAGCGAAGCGAGCAACTTTTCAATGCCACCTTCCCCTCATAACGAATATATGTGTAAGGTCTCTTCTGCACATCTCCTCCATGAGAATTCCTGTGCTGTTTTGAGGCCTTGCTTGATTCTCTTGTTTCTTAAAGAGTTGTTTTGGATGAGTTCCTGCATTTTTCTACATAGTTCATGAGGATCTTTCGGATTGAATGCGCAAGGGATTTCTTTGACAATCTCTCGGTTTGTTGGAATTTGAGATGCTAATACCGGACAGCCGCACTTCATTGCCTCTAGGATAGGGAGGCCGAAGCCTTCGTATAAGGAAGGCCAGACAAACAGCTCTGCGGTATTATAGTAGAGGACGAGGTCGGATCTTGGGATGAATCCTGTGGAGATAATGTCGTTTTTAAGATTGAGTTTTTCTATGAGTTTGAATATACATTTGTATTTCCAGCCTTTCTTTCCAACAATGATTAGTTTGTATGTAGGGTGCTGTTTTCTTATTTCATTGAATGCTCTGATGAGCGCCGGTATGTTCTTCCTCGGCTCTATTGTGCCTACATAGAGGATGAACGGAAAGGTTATACTGTTCTTTCTTTTGAATTCGCTGATTGCTTTCCTATTCTTAATTCTTTTACAGTCGTTTTCTGCAGCTTCATAGGTTACGTGTATTTTTTTAGGGCTGATGCGAAAAATTCTTATAATATCCTCTTTTGTGTTTTCTGATACCGTGATTATCTTATGGACATTTTTTAGTATTATTTTAAGGCCGATCTTATGCTCGAGGTATGGCAGCATGCCTTGTGTTTTTGGATAGAGCAACGGAGCGAGGTCATGGATGGTCACAATCATCTTGTATTTCTGTTTGAAGAAGAATGGCCCTATTTGTGTTGGCTCGTGAACTACGTCCAGGTTATATTTTCTTAGAAGCAACGGAAATATGATCAGTTTTCTCAGCTGCCTATAGAATGGAAATTCGTAAAGAGGGATGATGATGTGCTTTATATTTCTGTTTTTGTATATCTTATTCCTGTTGTCTTTTCTGTAATGGATTAAAAAATATTCGTTATTTTTATCGCTATTGAGGACATTCTTAACAAGATTTCGGGTGTAGGTTGTAATGCCCGCGCCATTGTCATCGATTGAGTCGGTGATTATGCCTATTCTCATTTTTGTTTGGGAACGCGAGGCTCTTTAAAAACATTTATATATTCGCCACCACTTCTGAGGAGAGATGGCCAAGAAGCAAAGACGCCGCGTTGACATTTCTCTTGTTATCCCTGTGTATAATGAGGAGAAGAACCTTCTTTACTTGTATAGAAATATCAATCGTGCTCTTCATGATTATCACGGAGAGTACGAGATTATTTTCATAGATGACGGAAGTAGTGATGGCAGCCTTGCGGTTCTTCAGGGGCTTGCGAGAGAAAAAGATATACGGATTGTGGAGTTTCAAACCAATTACGGCAAATCAGCTGCGCTTACTGCAGGATTCAAACTGGCTCAGGGAGGGCTGGTTATAACCATGGACGCCGATCTTCAGGACGACCCAGCCGAAATCCCTCGGTTTTTGGATGAGATCCGACATTGCGATGTTGTTGTCGGTTGGAAGTATAGGAGAAAAGATCCGCTTTCCAAGACGATTCCATCCAGGTTTTTTAATTATTCTATAGCTCTCCTAACTAAGATCCGGATTCATGACTCAAATTGCGGGTTCAAGGCTTTTAGGAGGAGAGTGATCGAGAATATCCAGATTTATGGAGAACTCCATCGCTACATCCCGGTTTTGGCATTTTGGAAGGGATTTGAGGTAAGAGAGATGAAGATCAGGCATCATCCAAGGATTTATGGAAAATCTAAATATGGTATAGGGCGCTTATTTAAGGGGTTCCTCGATTTGATTACTGTGAAGTTTCTTATCAGCTACGGTCAGAGTCCTTTTTACTTGTTCGGTGGAATTGGAATAATCTTCAGTGTTATTGGTTTTATATTAGGAGTTTATCTAACCACACTAAAGGTACTGGTAGGTGCCTCCATAGGCAGGAGGCCTTTATTGATATTTACAATGCTGCTTCTTGTCCTTGGTGTGCAATTCATAGGGATTGGGCTTCTTGGGGATATGGTATCTTATCAAAGGGAAAAAGAGCAATATATTGTAAAGAGGATCATTTAGACATCGGCTTCTTGTCTAGAGGTGTCTCTTGCAAATGTTCTTAGAACAACGTGCCTTAATGGCCTATAGTAGTACGCCATCCATCCGATATTTTTGAGGATGACAAGCATTATCGAATATAGCACCAATGCATAAAGATTGATAGACTTTATTGTGAAGAATGATGCGAGTATGGGGATAAGTACAAAAGCAATTAAACGGCAATCTTCAAAATACATCCATTCATTGTATCTGGCATGTTTCATTTTATTCAGAGCCTCTTTATCCAGGATTAAAATGACAACCAAATGCTGAAGAGGGTGGATTAAGGACATAAGAATAATAAAGGGCGTTAATAAGAAGATGAGTGTCTCATTAAGGTTATAGAAAAGTGCGATGGTAATCAGCGCAGTTCCGATATAGCCGGTGACCCAATCAAAGATGCCTCCCCAGCGTGAGGATACACCCCACAGCCTTGCTAGTTTTCCGTCGACATTATCGAGAAGGAATCGCAACAGGAAAAAGAGCGCTCCGCCGATAAGATGACCGGTGATAGACAGGTAGGCGCTAAAAATGACTGCGATGAAGGAAAGGAGGGTAATCATGTTTGGAGAGAGCCGAAGTATGTTGCCAAAGACCCACCCTAATATTAAATAGGGGTAATGAAGAAACATATTTGCGCGAGGCATCGGAACTGTAGCGACACGATCCAAATCATTGAAAGTAATCCTCTTTTTTTCCATGTTATTGCATCAAGAGCTTTAAATATATGAAAAATAGGATGATAGACATCCAGACCATAAGGACTGCATCAATAATGAATAGATTCAGGAGTGTGCTTAGTTCAACCATGAGTCTCACTTGTTATTTAATGCTTGGGAAGAGATTCGGCAATGCATTTTAAAATCTTTGCTTCCGTGACTAGCAGATAGGCTCTCTCACGATCAACCCGCAGATGCTTATTAATGTTAAGGTGTCTGAGCAGAAATCTTACGGCCCTATCCACTGTCTCATAGTTTACTGGTGGGCTTCCGAGCTCTCCAAGCCGTATAATCATGGCTTTCAGTAAGGCTGGGCTATTAAGGTCGTTGTCTTTCTGTTTTAACACTCGCTTGCGAATAAGGGGGGGGAATGCTTCAGAGTTTATCTGTATTTTATCAATATCGGCTTTCGCCACTTTTTCCCTGAACTCTTGTTGCAATTGCTTCTCTTGCCATCTCCTTTGAAGTAAGGAATAGTCTATTTTGTTCCAGAATTCCCAATGGCCCGAGGGGATAGCTGAATATGGCAGGAACGCCTGTACTGGATAAACGCATGCATTTAGGTAGATGTGGGTTATGAGGCTCAGGCATGCATCTTGCCTGCTGAGGTTTAATGTCTTTTCTTGACCCAATTCGGAGATTGAGACTAGGAGGTTGTCTTTTTCCGCCTGAATCTTGAGATATTCAAGCGAACCTTTTGAAATGTTAGTTTTCTTTCCTTTAAAAAGACAAAATGCTGCATCCAGCAATCTTGGCTGGTTTTCTAGTGTGTGGGTGTAGAGGGAATTGAAGGGTTGCAGATGGAACTGTATCCCCGGGATCAACGAGAAGAACGCATTTGACTCGTCCGCATTGCAGCTCTTGAGGATTTTTTGTGATATAAGCAGATGTGTCTTGCTATCCATACAGTTTAGGGATATACTTGTGGTTTTAAATTTTTGCGTTTGGCCTGATTTCGCAGAATCAAAAATTATATATACTAGTAAAAGTAACGATAGTGAATGGGAGAAGGAAGGAATGGTATGCCTGGCAGGAACTTCAGAGTCCTACTCATCCACGCAAATTCTTCAATGGACACGCTGATTCCACCCAATTTGGCAACCCTTTCTGCGTGCTTAAAGAGGGCAGGGAACGAAGTCAGGCTCTTTGACACTACTTTCTACAATACGCGGGGGTTTACTGGAGATGATGCCCGGGTAAGGACGTTGCAGGTCAAGGAGACGCATTTTTCTGATTATGGAATTTATTTTAATGATACAGATATGCTCCAGGATTTTCTGGAGATGGTTGAAGAGTTTAAGCCAGACCTCATTGGCTTTTCTGCAGTTGAGTTAACATTTAAGATGGGAATGGAAATTATTGATGCTGTGAAGAGGGTTAAGTCCGAGATTGTTGTTGCTTGCGGCGGAGCACATGCTATGACTTCTCCAGAGGACGTTATAGATGAAAGGAATATCGATATTGTCTGTGTCGGAGAGGCTGAAAATTCTTTTGTTGAATTGTGTGAAAAATTGAGAAATAAGGAGGATTATACGGGAATCCTTAATCTCTGGGTAAAAAAGGATGGCAAGATTCATAAGAATAGGCTTGGAAATCTTATCGATATGGATGATTTGCCGATGCAGGATTGGGAGATTTTTGACAGGAGAAGGATCTACAAACCCATGTCCGGGAATATCGGAAGGACTGGATGTTTTGAGCTGACCCGAGGATGTATCTACTCCTGCACGTTCTGCATAAATGAATTCCTCAATAAGGTTCACAAGCATAAGAGTTATCGGGAGAAGAGTATCCCTAAGTTTATCGATGAGGTGAAATATTTTAAAGACAAATACGGACTTGAATATGTCTATATTCTTGCGGAGATGTTCCTGCCAACATCAAAAGAGCGCATTAGAGAGTTTTCACGCTTATGGAAGGAAAAGGTTGGGATTCCTTTCTGGTGTCAGGTGAGGGTAGAAGGGGTTGACGAGGAGAATGTAAGGCTCCTTGAGGACGCCGGCTGTGTTTCGATATCTGCAGGGGTAGAAAGCGGAAATCAAGAGTTTAGAAGGAAAGTCATACACAGGATGATGAGCAATGAGAAGATCGTTGAGGCCTTTCGGCTTCTTAAGAACAGCAAGATGCAGATTTCAGCAAATAGTATTATTGGATTTCCTGGAGAAACAAGGGAGCAGATATTTGACACAATTGAGTTGAATAGGAAACTTGGGCTTGATAATATCATGATACATGTCTTTAACCCTTATCGCGGGACTAGCTTATATGACCTTAGTGTTGAAAGGGGGTATATCCCCCAGGACCATATGGCCGGAGATTACAGGGCTGATTTTACTCTGAATATGCCCCATATATCCAAGGAAGAGATTCTCGGATTGCAGAGAACGTTTGTACTGTATGCCAAGTTTCCAAGAGAGATGTGGCCTGAGATTAGGATAGCTGAGAAGTTTGATGAAGAAGGGAATAAAAAGTTTGAAGAATTGAGTAAGATTTACAGAGAGAAGTTCTTTTTGGAAAAACCTGTTATGCATTAATTGGAGCACGATGGATTGCCCGTTTATCAGAGTATTAGAGAATCCTTGTTAGTATCCCTCTCTCTATTGTTTCGGTTACCATTACAGGATTATTGATTACTCTTTGAGGGTTGAATCCATGATCTATGATGTTTCCTAAGTCCCCCCCATGGATTCCCAATCTGCTTAATCTTGTTTCAAGGCCTATCTGCTCCATTAGACTTATGAGTTTGTCTCTCGCTTCTTCTCCGTCTTTTGCACTTAATAAGCTGAGTAATTCTGAAATGCGAGTTTTAACAGTATCTATTGCCAGCCCATTCTGTATGTTTTCCGGAGTTACATTTTCATTGATTGGAAAGAAATAAGGAAGAGTAAGCATAACTGCGTGGCCATGGGGGATATTGTGGTATGCTGTTAATGGATAGGATATGGCATGCGCTGCTGTTGTTTTTGCTATGGCTATCGATTTTCCTGCGAGATGGGCTGCATACATCATTGCTGCACGATTTTCGGGGGTTGGAGCATTAACAGCTTGGACAATATTGGAAAGAATGATAGGGATTGCCTCCCTGCTGTATTGCCTTGATTCCTCTGTTGATTTAACAGACCATAATCCCTCTATGGCTTGCGCAAGAGCATCCACTCCTGTTTGAGCTGTGATTTTTGGCGGGAGGGAATAGGTCAAAGATGGGTCTAAGAGGATATGTTCAGGGACCATACTAGGGTGAGCGAGAGAGTATTTTGTTTTATCAATGTATACAACTGCAAATGGCGTTATTTCAGCTCCTGATCCGGAAGTGGTTGGAATGAGTATTCTTGGAAGATTGCTTCCATTTGCTTTTATTTTTGCGGTTATGTATTCTTTGATGGGCATTGTTTCTTTGTAAAGCAATGCTGCTGCTTTAGCTATGTCCATAACCTTCCCGCCACCGACTGCTATGATAAAGTCTATATTATTTTCCCGGATAAGGGTTATGGTCTTCCGGACGTCTTCTATTGATGGAATTTGATTGCGCGTTGAAGCATAGGTTACCCTATAGCCTTTAAGTTGAGGGCTGATGAGCTTCTCTGCTCCTGAGGCATAATACGAATTCTCTCCATTTAATAGGAGGATAGAGTGAGGCTTCTCTTTTTGGAGTATGCCTGCTATTTCATTTAGGGGGCTGGGATTTTCATATACGACTGCCATAGGTTTAGCCTCTTGAGATATACTCCATAAATGCTTTTTTGTTTTCTATTGGAGTTATTGTGGGTCTTCCAAGATTGACCCTTGCTCCTTTGTTGATTTTGATTTCCAATAAAGATGGGCCGTCGATTGATTGAAGCAGACTTAATTTGCCCTTGATATCCTCAGGGGTTTCTGCGCATGCTGTGCTAGTATAACCGCAAGCTTTTGCGATAGCCGGAAGGTCTATGTTGAATGCTGCAGTAGGTTGCCCGCCGACAGAATCATGAGACCCGTTATTGAAGATGATATGCCTTAAATTCTTTGGTTTCTTATCGCCGATTATTGCAAGCACGCCCATATGCATTATTACGGCGCCGTCACCATCGAAGCAGTATACATTTCTGCCAGGCCTTGATAGGGCGATGCCTAAAGCAATACTTGAGGAATGCCCCATAGAGCCAACGGTAAGAAAATCCTTTTTATGATCATGGCCGAGTTCTTCCCTAAATGCAAATACTTCCCGAGATGCCTTTCCTGTCGTGGATACTATGATATCATCATCCTTTAGGTTCCCTGCAATCAATTTTATTGCCTCTTCCCGGCTTAATTCAAATTTCACTTTTGTTTCGCTCTTAAGAGGGTATGCATTGAATGTTCCTTCTCTAACAACAAGCGCATAAGGAGTATTGCTACCCTTCATTGAAGAATATGCCTTATCTACGGCTTCCTTCAGTTCTTTCCCCTCCTGCGGCAGGATGGAATAAGGTATCCCCAGCGTGTCTAACTGATCCAGGGTTATCTTTCCCATCTTTTTGTGCTGTGGCTCATCTTCGCGTTCTCCTCTCCAGCCTATAACCAACAGCACGGGAATGCTGTAAACGTCTGCATCTGTAAGCGAGGTTAAAGGATTGACGCAATTTCCCAAGCCAGAATTCTGCATGTAAACTACTCCGATCTGTTTGGTAGCAAGATGGTAGCCTGCTGCTAGCGCTATTGCGTTTCCCTCATTTGCGCAGATGATATGATTTTTTGAATTGTCTGTGATGTAGGCACAAAAATGTGCCAGCAGCGAATCTGGGACCCCCGTAAATAAATTGCTTCCGTTCTCTATAATGGATTCGTAAAGTATTTTTGCATCGATCATTTTATTCCTTTTCATCTCCTCGGCATTTTTATTAGGTCATTTGCTTGCAGGTATCAAGGTGATTGTCTCTTTTATGGGATAGCATACCTCATTTGCCTCATGGCATCTTTCGTGCTTTAATATGAGTTTTGCTGTCTCCACCATTGCAGGATATGCGCTTCTCAGCATATGGTTTGCATAGATGACAATATTCACGCCAGCGTCCGCCAGTTCTCTTTCGGTGATATGACTATAGGTACTGGGCACCGCCACTAATGGCACTCTCTGCTCAAATTTGGCATAGAGATTGCAGAATTCAAGCACTTCCTTGGCGTTATCTGCCTTGCTGTGAATCATAATTCCATCTGCTCCTGCTTTTATATATGCTTGAGCCCTTTTTAGAGCGTCTCCATGCCCCTTCCCAAGGATTAGACTTTCAATCCTTGCAATAATCATAAAATCATCTGTGACTTGTGCGTTCTTTCCTGTTTTTATCTTTCCGCAGAAATTCTGCACGCTATCTTGGGTTTGGCCTGCTTCGGCCCCGAAAAGGGAGTTCCTCTTTGCTCCGGTCTTATCTTCAATGATTACTGCTGAAACTCCAAGCCTTTCAAGTGTCTTAACCATGAATCCAAAATGCTCTGGCAGCCCTCCGTCGTCACCATCAAAGATAAGTGGTTTTGTCGTTACCTCAAATATTTGATCTATGGTGTGCACCCGAGAACTTACATCTACAACTTTTGTGTCTGGCTTGCCTTTGGCAGTTGAGTCTGTCAGGCTGCTTGCCCACATTCCATCGAATTCTTTTACGTTGTCTCCTTCAATTAGCTGTGTGGTCTCAACTATTCTCCCTGTCAGACCGTTATGCACTTCCATGATCCTTACAATTGGCTTAAGTTCTAATAATTTTTTTAGTTTCCTTAGGCGTATTTCGGGTGTTGTTCCTATCGCATTCATCCTACTAACTATTTGACTTGAAGAAATGTCTTTTGTATAGTCAACTTCTACAAGCTTCCCACCCCATTCCCTTAATACCTCAATTACTTTTGCCCGTGTTTCCTTTTGGGTGCCGGTTCTCCAATCAGTGCCGTGAACAACGTAGTCCGGCCTCATTTTTTTTAGGTTAGGAAGATAATCCAGAGATGCTTGCGGGATTACCTTTTCTATGCCTTTAATATTCTCAATTATTCTTTTTCTTTGTTCGTATGAGAGAAGTGGGAGGCGTTTATAGCCTGCCAATGCCATATCTGTCATCAAACCAACAGTTACTTCCCCTAATTTTCGTGCATTCTCTATAATATTTATATGCCCGTGGTGGATGATGTCAGCGGCCATGCTGACATATACCTTTGCTTTTTTCACTTCGCTCATGCTTTTCTCTCTATTCGATTATTAGCGTATATCTGATTATTAGCGCGTTTGAGATCCTCTTGATTGTCTATTTCCATACAGAATCCGTTATAGTACAATGGATGCATTTCTATTTCGCTGCTTAATTCATTCAACGCGTTCTCAGCATATTCCGAAACCCTTCCATTTGATATGAATTCACAGATTTTCCTCATCCAAAGAAGAAAATGTTCTTTTGATATCCGATAGATTGGTGCACAGAAATATGCCCCTTCTCCAAAGATATCCACCCCGATCTTTGCAATGCGTCCATCTATCACTCTTGCCTTGAAATCTTTATCAGGAAGCTGAAGATTCTTGGCAAGAGGTATTGAAGTTACCTCTTGCTTAAGAAGGTTTGACAGTATGCTTTTTTCAAAGAGCAGATCTCCGTGCATAAATATCACATCTTCATTTATCAAATGGTGTGTGAGCCAGAGTGAGTAAATATAGTTGGTTTCTTTATACTTGCGATTCCTGACGTATGTAATTGAGATTTTCGGAAAATTCTTTCTTACGTACGACTTGATCTGGTCCTCAAAGGGTCCTGTGGTGATTATTATGTCTGTGATGCCACAGGCAATTAACTCCCTTAATTGATGGCCAAGAATTTCAGTTCCGCCAACTTTGATCAAACATTTAGGAGTGTTGCTTGTCAACGAATTTAGTCTGCATCCCCGTCCAGAATTGACAATGATGGCCTTCATTCGGCTTTGAGTGCATGGCCTATTTAAAAGCGTTCCACCGAAAACCTTAAATAGGATGCTGGCAACTTCCTGCAATCTTTAAAGAGTTTTTCGGAGTGCTCTATGGAACCGTTGCTGAAAAAGAAAGTCTTGCTTGTCAATCCAAAGCCTATGTCTGATAATTTCAGCAGCGGCCTTCCCATCGGACTTTTAGCTCTTGCTTCAGTGATCAGAGATGAGTACGAGGTTAAGATTGTTATGGCAAGACCTATGAGAGATTATTACAAAGAAGCCCTTAATTTTCTTGATGACGATACATTATGTGTAGGATTTAGTGTGATGACTGGTTATCAGATCACTGATGCTATCAATATTTGTAAGCTCATTCGAAAGAAAAATCCAAAGGTAAAGATTATTTGGGGAGGGGTGCATCCAACACTCCTTCCTGAGCAGACTGCAAAGAGTGAATGGGTCGATATTGTTATAAAAAGCTATTGCGAGACTGCATTCAGGGAGATTGTTGATTGTTTAGCTCAGCACAAACCTTATGCTGATGTCAAAGGTATTGTTTACAGGGAAGGAAGCAATGTTGTGAGCACGCCTCCGCGCGTCATGGACGATCCTAATGATCTCCCAAGGATGCCTTACGAACTTGTAAGCGAGAGGATTTTGAATAATGATCTCGTCGATGATAAAACTGTTGAATATATAAGCAGCAGAGGATGTTTTTTTGAGTGCGCCTTTTGTTTTGAGATTAAGATGAGCCAAAAGGTTTGGAAAGGTCTTTCTTCTGGTAGAGTGCTAGATGATTTTGAATGGTTATCTAAGATATATGGTATAAAGAAGATTCGAATGCTTGACAGCCTGTTTTTTACAAATAAAAGAAGAGCTAAGGAGATATTCCAAGGGATTGTAGATAGAAAGATTCCAATAAGATTAGAGTTTCTGAATGGGAGAACGAGACAGTTGAATATGTATGAGCCCGAAATGTGGGAACTGATGAAGAAATGCGGAGTGATTGAGTTTCTTGTAGGAGCGGAATCGGGAACTGATGCTGTGTTAGAGTTGATCAATAAAGGATGCAGCGTAGAAGACACAAAGAAACTTGTCAGAACATGTAATAAGTACGGATTGAAGGTTATTCTTTCATGCATGACTGGACTTCCTCAGATCCCCGGCTTGAGGATGAAGGAGGAATTTAATTCAACGCTGGATCTTATTGCCTATGCGTGGAGCATTAATTCTAATAATGATGCGTACCTTATACCCTTTACACCGTATCCTAACGGAACTGCGCTTTGGAATCTCTGTGTAAAGAACGGATATAAGGAACCCCAGACTTTGGAGGGGTGGGGAGAGGTGGAATCGTATCGGCATAATACTCCGTGGGTGCCGAGGAAGTACAAAAGATGGGTTCAGATGATTCAGTATGATTATATCTTTCCGTTCATAAATGGGAGCATAGAAAGATATTGGCTTCCAAAAGTAAAGAGATTCAAACCAGTTGCAAAGATTGGCTACAAAGTTGCCTTATCTGTTGCTAGGTTTAGGTTTAGGCATAAGTTTTTTTATTTGCCTGCTGAATGGTATCTTATACGACTCTATAAATACTTACGAACGAAGCAAGAAGACAAAGTCAGATTAGCTGAATTACAAGGACGTGGGCTGGATTCAAAGCTTGATACGCTTATTTTTTCAAAAGCCGAGGCAAAATAAAGAAAACCGAACGCATCCGCGGCCTAAAGGTCCTGGTTTTTGATAGTGCGATTCTCCAGACAAGAAAATTGCGGAGCGATTTTCTGCCCGTGACCTCCTCCTGCGCAAACTGAACACTACGTTGTGATATGCATCTTGGTTCTTGATGGAGGCCAAGAACCACCATTGTCGTGTGTAAGGGAATAGAGGATTATGCATGGACATTCGCAACGAATATTCATTTCAAGACTCGAGTAGAATATATCTGGCGATACAAGAGAAGATAACAAATAGAAACAAATTTCAGAGTAGAAGATGATGGGAGGATTAAGAGCAAGAGTTGCTCTTATCTAATCGGGTATTTCTACTTTCTCGTGAGTTTATGGCTCCATCTCCTTTGGATTGTCAATAAGAATATTAACCCTTATGTTCCGTATAAGAAATATCTGGATATTGTTGAGCAGAGGCTCACGTTAGAGTATCTGGAGCTTCATGGAATTTGAGGCGACGCTATAGCGTTAGCTTTCATGGAATAGCAAGAAGCAGGGGGTGGAAAGGAATATCTGGGACTAATCTCTGATCCTAATGCACCTACGTATCCTCTAAGTGTATGAGGGGGGTGCTTAGAGACTATATGGAATGAGAACGTTCGTCTGTAATCGGAGATGCTGGGTCAGAACCGGCTCGATTGCAAGTTAACTCACAATTAGAAAGATTTAAGGGGGCTTCAGCCCCCATCTAATGGATAGATGGGGGTGGTGGAGACCCCACAATGCGAAAGAGAACATATGATGTAGACCTTAATAAA
>Ga0209541_10013718_pt1 | contig 12335 bp, 11 predicted proteins | sample RifCSPlowO2_01_FD_184027 | JGI IMG/M metagenome (GOLD analysis project Ga0209541, IMG submission 184027) | Groundwater microbial communities from Rifle, Colorado - Rifle CSP2_plank lowO2_0.1 (SPAdes) (version 2) | ecosystem: Environmental > Aquatic > Deep subsurface > Groundwater | place...
GTGAATAAAAAATTCTTTTTTGCTCGGTAAACTAAAAGCGCAAGCGGTACATAAGCTAAAATATGATAGATAATATCAATGCCACTAAATGTTTGCGCTTCAGAAAAATTTTCAGGCACAGGACGATGTGAAAGAAAAAAAATAAGCCCACACCAAAAAATAACTGGCCCCCAAAGTTTTAAAAATTCTTTCATTTTTTTGTCGTCCCGGCCCACGTCGTTGCGAGCTTAGGCGAAGCAATCTCGACAGCAAAGCTGTCGCCCAGGGGCGTCCAACAATATACTTACCTCTTATTGCCTATCAAGTTTATTTTAGTTATTATTCCGTAGTTGATAATCTGTCATCCTGAGTGAAGCGAAGGATATAAATATTATATTCTTCGCCCGTTGGCTCAGAATGACAAAAAATTGAGGAGGCTATTATGGGTTGGACACTATTTACTCAAGATGGAGTACTCTTTGTTTTTCGTTTTATTCATTTCTTTTTTGGGGTCATATGGATTGGCCTTTTGTATTATTTTAACTTTGTTCAGGGGAGTTTCTTTGCTGAGACGGATGCCCACACCAAATCTGGTTGCATCCAAAAGTTAGTTCCACGAGCGCTCTGGTGGTTTAGATGGGCAGCTATGTTCACATTTTTATCCGGCATTCTTTTCCTTCTCTTAACCCTTCACTTCCAGGGTGGTTTTGGGCTCTTACGTAGTGGTTGGGGAATTATGATTTTAACCGGAGCAACTTTTGGTACCTTCATGTGGGCTAATGTATGGTTTGTGATCTGGCCAAAACAAAAAATTGTTATCCAATCAGCGGTTCAAACTGCTCAAGGAGGCCAAGCTATTCCAGAAGCTGCTGGTGCGGCAGCTAAAGCTGGTTTAGCGTCTCGCTCAAACACCCTGTTTTCACTACCTATGCTTTTTATGATGGGGGGAGCTCGACACTTAGCGCCAGTCGTAGGTGAAGGAGCTAATTTACTTTATGTTGCTCTTATTGTTGGTGGCATTGCTCTACTTCTCGAAATCAATGCCCTTTTTGGAAAACAAGGACCGTTAAAATCAATTCCCGGTGTCATCACCTGTGGAGTTGTTTTAACAGCTGTACTTTATTCATTAATTGAAGTCGCAATAAGGTTATAAGTTTTTCTCTCTCCCCTCCCATCAAGGGAGGGGACTTTTGGGGAGGGTGAACATTGAAAAAAAAATCCAACGCTGTACTCGTACCCCTTCTCTTCCTTTTCCTTTTAGGCTGCCCACCAAAAAATAAAAACAACGACGAGGTAAAAGTACTCACCCAAAAAGGACAAGTGCTTTTCAACACAACCTGTACCGTATGCCACAACTCAAATCCAAAACTCGATGGCCCCATAGGCCCCGCCATTTCAGGTTCATCTTTTGAACTTTTACAATTAAAAATTAGAAAGGGAGAATATCCCACTGGTCATAAACCGAAACGAGAAACTAAAATCATGACCCTCATGCCACAACTTTCAGACGACGACATCAAAGCCATTCATACATACCTGCAGTCTTTCTGACTCGTCATTGCGAGGAGCGAAGCGAAGCGACGCGGCAATCTCATAGTTTACACATACTAACTAGGATCTAAAGACAAAAATCTTCCGAATATTTTTCCAATACGTGGGACTCGTAACCAAAAACCTTTTTTAGCATCTTTTTCTGCAATACGTTCTGCTCTTGCAACCTCTTCTCCCCTTCTTAAACCCGCTCGCTCCATAGCCCGCACACCGGCACCCGCAACATCAGGCCGTTTTCCAGTTTCTGCCGTGTCCAAAGTTCCATCTTGGCTCACTGCAGATTGTACAGACTTTTTTGCAGTTGGAATTTTATAGGATTCTAACTCCGTCTTAAATGCTTCGGGTGATGCCTCTCTTCTAAAATATCTGTTTAATAGTTCTTTCATGGGTTCTGATCCCCCGGGTGCCATCAGAGTTTCTTCATAGCGTGGTCCCGCTTCCCATATACCCTCTCTCCTAACTTGTGCACGAATGCCAGCAGCTATTTGCTCTGAAAGCAAATAGCTATAAGTATTTGAGTCGTACTCTAAACCAAAAATATGTGGAAATGAGGAAAGATGTGATTCTGCTCCGGGTGGCAAAGGAACTCCAAAGATTTCACGAGCCAATTGGGCTGTCACCTGTTTCAAATCACGATGAGGATTAATGTGGACTTCAAAATCTAACATAGCCAGGAAGAGAAGCCTTGCATGTTCACCTATCTGGCAGTTCCATGATCCAATCAAGGCTTTTTTAAGTGCTGGAGGTAATTTTTTTTGTGGATCACAAAGCATGTCTAAAACTTCCGGTTCTAGCCAAAATTTTTCGAAAAACTTTGAAAATATTTCTCCAGCATCAGGCGCTACCCACATGCCTGCAAGTGATTGATACGGTGCTTTTCCACTGAGATCATGGGCTGCATGTCCAAACTCGTGAAACAATGATTTAATTTCCCTCGGAGTCATGAATGCGGGCAGATTGGGCCCCGTTCGCTCTAATGCTGCATTTACGAGGACCACGGGCCGCCGATAACCCCCTTCTTGAGTTGGCCCTGGAGGAACTGGAGAAGTTTGACAAAATTTATTTGCTTTCCCCTCCCGAGCATAAATATCTAAAACTAAGTGTCCTAGAAACTCTCCTGTTGCATTCTTAGTAACTCGATAAACAGTAATATCCGGATCTTTCACGTTTACATTTTCAACTTTTTCTATAGTCCAATGATGAAATTTTGCCCATGCATTCAAGGCGCCTGGAATAACTCTATCGGAAGGAAAGTACATACTTATTTCAGCTTCATTAATGCCGAAAAGTTTCTCCTTTAATTTATTTCCAAAATAGAGCATATCGGCAAATGTAAGTTCAGTAGCAGTCTCATCCATTTTTCTTTTTAATTCTAGAAGTAATTTTAAATCATTTTCTTGTTTTTCTATAACAAACAGCTTGATGGATTTAAGAAAGGCCGCCACCTCTTCTGGTGTTTTAAGCATGTGGCTTGGGAGTTCTAAATGTGCCCACGATGGATATCCTGTAAGTTTTGCCATTTGGTTTCTAAGAGTTATAATTTCCTTTGCTCTCTCGAAGTTTTCCACTCCACCACGCGCCCAGTAAGCCGCAGCCATTTTTTCTCTTGTTTGTGGAGAAGAGGCAAAGCCGACAATCATGTCATATTGTTTTTGACTCCCTTTCTGAACAACATACGTGGAAGCGCCGCCGACATCAGTGCGCTTTAAGGATTTTAAAAAATCGCCAGAAACACCTGCTAACTCTTGTTCTGTGAAAGTTATAGGCATCGGTTGATTAAGAGTTAACTGATATTTTGATTCTAACAAAGGGATCTTTTCAGATAATGCCCCTACTTCTTGAGCTATCTTACCTGATAGATTACTTCCCATTTGAACAAAATGGAGTTGGAGTCTTTCCAGAATTTCCCTTTGTGCGGAATTTAATCGTGAAAAATCGTAATTTACATTTTTACAATAGGCTTCAACAGCCTCAACAAATTCATGTCTTAAAAAAAATGCTTCGTGCCAACTGGATAATCGTGCAGTCACCAAACCTGCCTCTTCAACCTGAACACCAATGACCACCAGTGGCACAATTTGAAGAAACACCAGTCCAATTTTTGCACCAACATTTTCAATGGCTTCAATTGTATTTTCAAAGGTTCTCTCAGCATTAGGAATACGTAGAATTTGCTCGAGTGCAGCATCCGCTTCGGCAAGAGCTTGATCAACAATTTCACTTATTTCACCCTTTTCAATTAATTCACCCTCATCATTAAATTTCCCAGGTCGGTAATCATATCGAAACGGTGTAAAAGGCTCATTTTCAACGGATTGGGCAGAAACAAAAGTTAAAGTTAATGGGATAAAAACAAGGAACAAGGCCAATTTCAAACTTTTCATAGGCCCGGCACTATACCATATCTATGCTCAAATATTAAGCACACAATTTTTGCCTATAAGCAAAAATTTACCTACTGATTTCCGCAACTATACTGCGGATTTTTGACCTTTTTCCGCATCATAGTTGCGGAATTAATTAACTAGGTTCGAAAAGAAACCAACTTAAAAATACATTGTGTCTGCCTTCATCTAATGGTATGATTACCATTAGATGAAGGCAGACAAGATATTTCATCAAAAGGTAGTTTTGAATCATGATGGTGGGAAGAGACAAGCGATCTTTGAATTTGTTGTATGGGAAATTGATAAAATAAAGGATTACCCTCAAGGAATAAAATATCGGGCTTGGTTGGCAGAAAAAGGAGAGACAGTCTTTGGTTTTGATAATCATAAACCAAAAGGTCCCCATCTTCATGTAGGTGAAAAACAAGTAGGATATGTCTATAGAGGGTTAAATGCTTTACGAAACGATATTATTGCTATGATTAAAAAGGAGGGTTTTATCTATGAAGACTAAAAGAGCTTTACTGGTTGTAGAATCTACTAAAAAAGCACTAAATAGGGCATTTGGGGTTATTTCAAAGCAATCTAGAAAATATGAAGGAGTGACTATCATTAGTTTTCCTAATTATGAAACTTTAGGAAAAGCAATTACAGGAGCAAGAATAGAACTTCTTAATGTTATCAGAGAAAAAAAACCTAACTCTATTCAGGAATTAGCAAGATTTGTTAAGAGAGATTTTAAAAATGTCTACATGGATGTAAAATTTCTCCAAGAGTTTGGACTTATTGAGCTAGAGGAAAACGGCGCAAGACGTTCTTCAATTCCTCACTCTAAATTTAATGAATTGTTGCTTGCAGCTTAAGCTGCAAGAACTTCCAACCTTTTAAAACAGAAAAACAAAATCGAAGTGAATTCCTGTATACTTCAATCCTTCAAATGGGTTAAAAGTAAGATCTAATTTATCTAAAACGGCTTCAATGGCTTTAATTGTGTTTTGAAAATTTCTTTGTCCTTGCAGAATATTTTCATCGCTTTCGATATGTTGAAGCGCAACTTCTGCCTCGGTCAGAGCTTGCTCTGCAATGTCCGTAATTTCACCTTTAACAAGTATATTTCCCTCTGCATCAAAAGTTGCAGCTGGACTATACTCATATCGAAATGGTGTAAAAGGCTCATTTTCAATAGATTGTGCGGAAACAAAAATTAATGGGATAAGCACAAGGAACAAGGCCAAATCACAGACCAGCCTAAATTTTAAGAAATAAATTAAGTTGGATTTATACTAAAATGATTGAGGTAACCTTAAAACGATTCTAGGCCTATCCATAAACTTGTAAGCCTAGAACAATATCTTAAATTTTGCCAGAAATTATTTTAACTCGGCTCTAAAACAAGAATTTTTCGGAAGAATTTAAAGCGAGGAATATGACGACTTATCCACTCTCTTACACCGCTCTTGCCCTTTTTTGTTTCAGTATTTTCTGCTCTTGCAACATCCTCTCCCCTTCTTAAACCGGTTCTTTTCATTTCTCGTGGTAAGTTTTTAGAAATATCTGATCGATTTGTTTCTGGTATATCCAAAGTTCCATCTTGGCTTACAACTAGAGGACTTGGATTAATTCCTATATTTCTGAAGTATGGTTCTGGTGTTAATTCTTGACCTTTAAATTCTCTCATTAATTCTTTCGGGTTTCTTCTACCTTGGTGCGCTAAAACCATTTCTCGGTAGCGACGACCATTTTGCCATAATTTATCTCCATCAAATTCCTCTAAAAGAGAGTCTGCACAGACCTCAGAAATATCGTATCCATACAAACACACGTCATAGTCATATGCCATGATATGGTTCATACTGGTCAAAACCTGTTCACCCCCTTTTGGTAGTGGAACTCCTCGAATGTCTTCATAAAGATTTTTAATAAGAGTTGGGATGTCTTGTGACGGATTGACATGTAATTCAAAATCAAGCACAGCAAAGAAAAGATGTGCTGCTTTATCAACAGCAGCAGTATACTGTTTTGAAGCCAATATTTTCTGTCTTAAATCCTCTGGTAATTTTTCTCCAGTTTGATAATGACCTGAAATCATATCTAATATATCACGTCTCCAAATAAGTTTTTGGGCAACAGTAGAAGGCACCTCGATAAAATCCCATGCAATTCCTTCTGTTAACGAAACAAAAGACACTGTGCTCGACATGAAATGCATAACATGGCCCGCTACTTCATGTAAAAAAGTTTCAACTTCAAGGGGTGTTAAACATATTTGTTTGTCATCTGTTGATCTCTCATAGCCACCATGCACAATAGAGACCGGTCTTTTTTTACTCCCAGGGCCTATTATGCCCCCTGGTATTGTAAAAGCCATGAATTGATTGTCCCTACCCTCTATAGCATACATATCAGTATAAAAATGTCCGAGTTCTGCTCCACTTTTTATATCTGAAACTCTAAATAATTTTCTCCCAGAGGGCAGATTTACATCCGTCATCTCGCTAATAGTAACACCGAGCCACATTGAAATTATTTGAGGTAAGGCTTCGATAAGACGGTTAAAAGTAAAGTAATCACGTGCTCTTTTTCCTAAATCAGCCCCAAATTTACGTTCTTCTAATTTCTTCAGGAAAAATGAAATATCAGCGGCTTCAATTCGCTTCGCATCTGGTTCGGTTTCACGTTTAATTTTTAAAAGTTCTTCTAAAATTTCCCTGTTTTTCTGTGTAATTCCAGGTAGCACAGATGTAAAAAATGATTGGATTCCTTCAGCATTCTCTACCATTCTACCGTCAGCTTTTAGATCAGGCCACGATGCATATCCTATTTTTTTGGCAATATGGTCACGAAGACTCAGCGCGTCTAACAATAAATCCATGTTTTCCTGCGGACCACGTGTCAGCCATGCTGCCTGCATTTTTTCTCGGGTTTGTCCAAAAACTGCGTACTGCATTATCTTCATAAAATTTGTTGGAGTAATCTTCACTTCATAAAAAACTTGTCCCTCAACGTCTACCTTAGGAAAGTCTTGTATTTCTTGATGAGCTAATCCAACAAGTTCAAGTTCTGAAAATAAAAGTGGTGGAGGTCTCTTTTTTAAGTTTTGGCCAAATGTTGTGATAGAGGATTGTAATTCCTCTGTCTCGGTTCTTACAGTTTCGTAGTCCGCACCTTTAAGTAAGGCACCACTTTGTTTAAATAATCTTCTCATGTATTCAACAAGAGCTTGTTCATCGGCCGTAAGTGAAGACAAATCACTATTTGTATTGCCACAAAATTCTTGGAATGCCTGAGCCATATTTGTTCTTAATCGAATATCAGCCAAAAATTGTTCCATTTTTGTTTCCCAGAATTCAGCCTCTTTTATGACAAGAGGGTCGGTTGCTATTTTTATGGCAGGTCTAATACTCCACCACCCCCATCTTAATTTTGCTAATACAAATTCAAAAGCCTCAACTGTATTACTAAAAGTTCTTTCTTGAGACGGAATTTGTGAAATTCTCTCAATCTCATTCTCAGTATCTTGAATAAGTTGATCGAGAATTTCTGAAATCTCGCCTTTTTCTACTAGTTGACCCTCGCCATTAAACTTTCCTGGACGATATTCATAACGAAGAGGTTCAAAAGGTTCGACTTCAACGGATTGGGCAGAAACAAAAGTTAATGGGATAAGTACAAGGAACAAGGCCAATTTCAAACTTTTCATAGGCCCGGCACTATACCATAAAATAGCCTAAATATTAAGCATTGACTCAATAGAACATTCTTCCTAAAAATAAGAATCACAAAAGGCTAATTATTAAATAATATCAAATAGTTAGATGCATACACAATGTCTGTTATTTCAAAAAGTGCCTGGCACTTTTTAAGATGGCAAGGATGACAAAGTCAGAAATAGATAAAAACTCTTTTTACCTGAAATCTCCCGCCTTGTGACGTTTCATCACGCTCTACGGTAAGTTTTTTACATGTTTTTATTTGCTGAGATAATCTCACAGCCTGTTCAAAGGCATCAGCCTCCATAAATCTAATGGAATAGTACTTTAGTGGAGAACCTCCATCAAACCAAATAGAGGCAGTTGTACGATTTTCTAAAAGAACGATTCTCGGATTCTTAATATCAGATGGTCTGAAATCATCCAAAACAATAGCATAAGAAAGTTGTGAATAAAAAACTGCAAGTCCCAAAATGAAAGCTATGATTTTACGCATAATTCCCCTCCTCTTTGTTATCAAGTGAATGAAATAAATTATAAAGACTGCATCTTATTTTCCAATATATTTAAAGAGCGCGGGTTTTATGAGTGAATTGAAGGAGATCGTAAACTTTATTGCGAAGAAGCTTTAACTCTTTGTCATCCACAATAGAATTGCGTCTTATTTCTCTTTGCTCGGATTTTAATTCTTTAATTCTTCTCTTGGCACCCTCAATACTGTATTTTTCTTGATAAAGAAGTTTTTTGATCAAAAGAATTTTACGAATATCTTCTTGAGTATAAACACGCTGATTTTTTTGAGATTTATTGGGACATAAAACTTCAAACTCGCTCTCCCAATATCGTAGCACATAGGGTTTTAACCCTGTTAAATCACTGACATCGCCTATCTTAAAAAAGAGGCGGTCCGGAATTGTAACTTCGAGTGCTTCCGTCATACGTTAGTTGAAGTTGTAGATGGAGTTTCTGAACCTGAATGGCCAGTATTTAAGGCATTTTTCAAAACCTGACTGGGTCTAAAAGTTAAAACCTTGCGTGCGGATATGGTAATAGAGTTTCCCGTTTGTGGATTGCGCCCTACTCGTGCCTTTTTTTGTCGCACAACAAAATTACCAAATCCAGAAATTTTAATTTTTTGGTTTTGCTCTAAGCTTTCTTTAACGAGATCAAAGACAAGTTCGACAAGATCAGAAGCTTCTTTTTTGGAGAAACCTATTTTTTCGTACACTTGCTCTACAAGATCGGCTTTCGTAATGGTTTTACCTTGCGATTCTTGAACCATATTATATTTTTACGCTAGCATAAGTCTTTAATGATTTCAAGTACTTCTTAACTTCTTACGTGGGCACCTAACTTTGTTTCTAAAAGCTTTAAAATTTTATTATGTGATGCCTGGATTTCCTCATCCGTTAGTGTTTTTTCGTAAGATTGATAAATAACACGATAAGCCAAACTCTTTTTTCCTCTGCCTATTTGTTGTTCATCTTTATATACATCAAAGAGATCATAATCTTGAACAAGATCAAATTGTGCCTCGTCCAAACATTTTGTTACATGCTGGTGGCTTATACTTTCATCAACAACTATAGCAAAATCTCGTGTTACGGATGGAAATTTTGAAATTGCCTGAAAACTCTTTGTGGCAGGAGCCTTTTGCATGAGCTTTGAGAAAAAAATCTCGGCACAATACACGGTTTGTTCAATATCAAACTTCTTTTGAACTTCTGGATGGAGCTCGCCCATGTAGCCTGCAAGCTCCCCCTGAATGAAAATTTCAGCGCTAATACTTGGGTGAAAATAATTTCTCTTTCCATCTTTAAATACAACCTGATTCTTTGCAAAACCCAAATTTTCAAAAACCGTTTCAAGAATTCCTTTGGCATCGTAGAAATCATAGTTTTTTTGATACTCTGGCCATGGAGAAAGTGTTTTATTGCCGGATAAAAGTAGCGCTAAATGCTCTTCTTCATGAGGAAGTTCTTGTGTTGGCTTTGTAGAAAAAACTCGTCTTATCTCAAATAATTTTACGCTTTTATTATTGCGATGCACATTGTAGGCAAGGCTTTTTATCAAACTTGGGAAAAGCACGGGTCTTAAATGAGCAAAATCTTCGTTAATGGGATTTACAAGTTTATGGGTTTTATCCTCTATTCCACATGAATTTAAAAGCTCTTCAGAAACAAAACTATAATTAACCGCTTCATGAAAACCTTGGGCAGCCAAGAGTTTTTTGATTTTAAATTCCAAAATCTCTTTTAATTGAAAATCGGCTGGGGCATGTATACAAACAAGCGGTAGAGAATCGAACCCAATGCTTCGAACAATTTCTTCTACTAAATCCGCTTGATTTGTGACATCAAGCCTCCACGTTGGTACCCCTACGCTCCATGAGTTTTTCTTGTGGGGCTTAACGCTAAATCCGAAACTTTCTAAAATAGATTTTGTCGTTTTGGGAGGAATTTCTTTCCCAATAAACCGATTAATAAAATCTTGTGAGAGCGCAATATTTTGTTTTTTTCTTTTTACAGGATACACATCAATTTTTCCGGAAAGCACATATCCTTCGCCTAACTCACTCATAAGAGAGGCTGCACGTTCTAGGGCAGAAACAACACCTTCAATGTCCACCCCCCTTTCAAAACGGTAACTGGATTCACTTTGTAGTTTGAGGCGTTTGCTGGTTTTTCGGATGGCGGCCGGATCAAAGCAGGCGCTTTCAATAAGAATATTCTTTGTTTCGGGCGTTACTTGAGAATCAAAGCCTCCCATCACCCCGCCCAAGGCTACAGGTTTTTCTGCATCAGCAATGACAATATCGTTAGGCTCTAACTCGCGTGTTTCTTCATCAAGAGTTTTAATTTTTCCAGCAGTTAAAGGTTTTCTAACAATAATTTTTTTACCAGAGAGTTTATCAAAATCAAAGGCGTGAAGTGGTTGACCATATTCCATGAGAATAAAATTTGTAATATCAACAATATTATTAATAGGTCGCAAACCCACCGTTCTTAAATAAGACTCTAACCATGCAGGTGAGGGTTTTACTTGAACGCCTTCTACAACCATGGCTGTGTAACGAGAACAGTGTGGGTGCTTAATGGTGACAGAAGCTACTTTTTGAACAGCGGGTTGAACAAATTTAATTTTATTTTGCGGTTTTTGAACTTTGCCTTGTGTGAGTGCTGCTACTTCTCGTGCAACGCCGATATGACTTAAACAATCACCACGATTGGCCGTGACCTCAACTTCTAAAACTGTGTCACCTGTCATGGCTAGTGCTTCTTCGAGTGATACGCCGAGTGTTGTATCGGTAGGTAAAATAAAAATACCGTGAGTATCCTCCCCCATTCCCAACTCTTTTTGCGAACACAGCATACCAAAAGAATCAACCCCGCGTAGTTTAGCTTGTTTAATTTCAAAATCACCCGGTAGTTTTGCGCCTATTGTGGCAAAAGGAACGTAATCCCCTTCTTTAATATTTTTGGCACCGCACACAACTTGATATGTTTTTTTACCATCTGTAACTTCGCAAACGGTTAACTTATCTGCATTGGGGTGCTTTTCGATTTTATTAATTTGACCAACTACAACATGCGTCCAGTTGGGTTTTGTGGAAGTGACAGAGCTTACTTCAAGCCCCCTCATCGTAAGCGCATGAGCGAGTGCGTGAGGATCTTTTTTATATTTTCCAAGACCAACATAATTTTCTAACCAGGAAAGACTTATTTTCATATAATCGCCCCCTCTCCTTGATCTTCCTCTCTCGCTCGAAGCGGAGAGGATTGAGGTGAGGGTGTATGTGTCACCCTTTAAATTGTTTTAAAAACCTTAAATCATTTTCAAAAAACATTCTTAAATCATCGATCCCGTATTTAAGCATAGCTAATCTTTCTATTCCCAATCCAAAAGCAAAACCCGTATATTTTTTGGTATCGTACCCCACAGTTTTAAAAACATTTTCATGCACCATGCCACAACCTAAAACCTCAAGCCAGCCCGTTTGTTTGCACACCCGACATCCTTTGCCAGCACACATAATACAGGTGATATCAACCTCAGCACTGGGCTCGGTGAAGGGGAAAAAGCTGGGTCGAAATCTTAATTTTACATCCTTGTTAAAAAAACTATGTAAGAAGTGCGTAAGCACTCCTTTAAGATGAGCCAGTGATACGCCTTCATCCACATACAAACCCTCTATTTGATGAAACATCGGAGTATGCGACACATCATAATCATGTCGATACACCGTACCCGGAGCTAAAAAACGAAGTGGTGGTTTTTTCTTTTCCATCGTTCGAATTTGCACGGGTGAAGTATGTGTTCTTAAAACTGTTTTTTCGTTCAAGTAAAAAGTGTCTTGCATGTCACGTGCAGGATGATTAGCAGGCACATTTAAAGCCTCAAAATTATAGTATTCTGACTCCGCCTCAGGCCCAGACTCAACGTCAAAACCCATTTTTGTAAATATCTCTACAATTTTTTCTATAACAAGCGTTGTGGGATGAAGAGAACCCAATGATTCACGACGACCCGGCAAGGTGATATCAATTTTTTCTGTTGTGAGTTTTGTTTGCTGAATTGACTCTTCAACATTTTTTGCAATTTCTGAAATTTTTGTTTCAATTTCAATTCTTAAGATATTGGCTTCACGGCCCACTTGAGGCCGAAGGTTTTGGTCAAGCGTGGGAAGGCTACGTAATATATGTGTGAG
>Ga0209541_10013719_pt1 | contig 12335 bp, 12 predicted proteins | sample RifCSPlowO2_01_FD_184027 | JGI IMG/M metagenome (GOLD analysis project Ga0209541, IMG submission 184027) | Groundwater microbial communities from Rifle, Colorado - Rifle CSP2_plank lowO2_0.1 (SPAdes) (version 2) | ecosystem: Environmental > Aquatic > Deep subsurface > Groundwater | place...
AAAATGTTTCCACTATCGTAGCTATTGATAACCTGATGGTGCCGGTACGGAATGTAACAATCTATCTGCCGATCAATAATCAATCTATCTCTTCGATTTATAAATGCACAGATTGGAATTTCACTACTCTGATTTGCAATGCGTGGAGTGCGTATTCTACTTCTCTAAATCAAAATACCACGGACTTTTGGTTTAGTGCCACTGGCTTCAGCGGTTATGCAGGAGCAGTTTCTGTCAACAGCCAGTTATCCTTCACTCTTTATCCTTCAGCTGTGGAAATACAAAGCGGAGGAACAGCTACGATATACTTTAATGCTACGTATACCAATTCGAGCGGGACAGCCATCAGCACTGCTGTATGCAGCCTTTCTGCAGGCTCTACTTACGCAAACATGAGCTATGACAGCTCCAGCGGCAAGTATCAATACATTGGACAGTTTTCACCATCTAGCACGACTTCTTACAGTCCAAGTGTCACTTGCTCCGCATCTGGTTATGATACATTAACTGCCAGCAGTTCTTTTACAATCACGGTAGCAGCCGGAGGAGGAGTAGCCACTCCCCCGCCGAGCGGAGGAGAGGAAAGGCCGCCTGCCCAAACCTGTGAAGAATTAGGCACCTGTCCTAAGCATCAGTGCAATGACGGCCGGGATAATGACGGTGATGGAAAAACTGATATGTCTGATCCTGGCTGCGACAGCGCAGATGATGATTCAGAAGCGGTTACCTGTAGTTATCTTTGGGGCACAGGAGATTGGGGTACATGTTCTAATGGTAAGCAAAAACGCAATGCTACAGACAGCAACGGATGCGAAGAAAAGCTGGCTCAAAGATTAGTGGAGAAAATAACCGGCGACAGGCCGATATTAGAGCGTTCCTGCGCCCAGTGCGGAGACGGAGTGGATAATGACGATGACGGCAAGGTGGATTTCCCTGAAGATATAGGATGCGAATCTCAAGACGACAATAATGAACTGGATGTTCTGCCTCAATGTTATGATGGATTAGATAATGATGAAGATGGATACATTGATTATCCAGATGATTATGGTTGTGCCGATGAAAACGACAACGATGAGTCAGAATTCTATCCTCAATGTTGGGATGCAGAAGACAACGACGGTGATGGCCTGACAGATTATCCCGATGATCTTGGCTGCGACAGCTGGGATGATGAAAGCGAAGAGAAAGTCTGTAAGCAGAAATGGAAATGCCAAGACTGGAGTCCGTGCGAGAACGGCCAGCAGAACAGAGCATGCTGGGACAATAATGCTTGTCTTGATCAACTAGCTCAAGGAGCTGTTGATAAATTAGTCGAGACATTAAAACCCATAGAGTTCCAAAGCTGTTTAGTCACAGAATGTGAAGACGGAATCGACAATGATGGAGACGGATTAATTGATTATCCTTTGGACTTTGGATGTAAGGCGTTAAACGATGTTAGTGAAATGAAACAATGCATCCAGAACTGGCAGTGTACAGAGTGGACTGCATGCAGTGGAGGAAATAGGACAAGAATCTGCCATGATGATAATTTCTGCTGGGACCAATACAATCAGTATTTAGTTGATCAAGTGATTGAAAAACCGATACCCAAGCAGTTTGTCCCCTGCAAAGAAAAAGGAATCCTAGAGCAGACTAAAGATGCAGTAGATGTCGGCATCTCTGCCCTGTTCAAGAAAAAGTTCCCTTGGTGGGTATTGCTGATTGATGCTGCGATCCTCGCCACGATTGGATACTATACCGGAAGGCATTACAAAAGAAAACGGCTGGCCAAAGGCATCAAGTTGGTGGAAGATAAGGCCAAAGAGCTGGATGATTTTATCCATAAAGCGATAGCTATGGGCTATAAGCGATATGAGTTAGAGATAAAGCTGCTGCAGACCGGCTGGAAGAAAGAGATAGTCAAGAAATACCTGGATGAGCATTTCACCCGGAGGAAACAATGAATCCATTAGATAACTTAGTTCATATTCATAACACCCAGGCAGGACTGGAAGGGTTTCCGAACGCATTGAAGGTACCCGGCCAGAGATTTCTATTTGTTGTGTCTGCCCATCACCACCACAGATAGGCCGGCCAACAATTTCTGGCTGGGTGTTTATGATTTATCTTATTTATTCTTCTTCGTCATGGAAATAGATGGAAACTACCAACGAGGTAAGTTCGAGGATTAACGGCCCGAGCAAAACTCCGATGATGCCAAAAGAGAATAATCCGCCAATAACCCCTATAAGCACTAATGCGGGGTGGATCTTAGCTTTAGTGCCAATAATCCACGGCCGAATAAGATTGTCGATTAATCCTACAAAGACTAGGCAGTAAACAAACAGACCAATGCCTTTCCAGATCAGTCCAGATTCCCCTAATGAGACTCCTTGAAGAATAATCATAATCGATGCAGGAACCCAGACTAATCCGGTTCCAACGTAAGGAATGGCTGCTAATACAGCCATAACAAAGCCCCAAAAGATCGGAGAATGCAATCCGAAAAGAGCAAAACCAAGACCTCCCATGAAACCTTGGACAATGGCTGTAAGAAGGTAGCCATAAACTACCCCTTGAGTCACCTCACTGACGCGATTAAAGATGGCTTCCCGTTGATGCTCTTTTATTTTTAACCAATCCTTAACCTTGTTTACCGCTTCCCCTCCGTCCCTTAATAGATAGAACACTGTAAAAGAGAGGACAAAAAGATTAATAAAGATTTTAGGAAGACTGAACGCAAAAGAAGAAACTTGGTTAATCAGCCAGGACGAAATCGTGGAAAGAGCATTCTTGATATAACCCGAGATCAAAGGTCCTGACAGAAAATTCTTGACAGAGAGGCAAGTGCCGGCATTACAGTTGCTTAAGCCCGTAGAGAAGAGATATTCTCCCTGCTGATAGATAAAAAAAGCTTCTTCTACAAAGGACCGGGCAATAAAAATAGCAGGAACAACCAGCACCAGCAAGATGAGCAGGAGAGTCAATGCTGCATTAAGAGAAGGTTTCTTCACCCGCTTGTTAAGCCATCGGTTGACTGGATGGAACATATACGCAAGAAATGCTCCGCTAACAATGGCGGTGATGAACGGGCGAACAATAAGAATAGACAAGATGAGGAGAAGTATCCCTAAAATGAGTAAAAAGTGTTTTTTTATTTTCATGAGCTAAAGAAGATTCCTTTGCTTAAAAATGTTTTGTTTCAAGAAATGGTTTATAAAAATAAGACCCTAGCTCATGCCCGGCGGTTATAAGCAATCATTTGGTTAAGATAGTCGGTGATATTCTTTTCTATCGGAAGGTATCTTAAGACAAAGTAGGGGGTTAATTCGATTGAGTAAGTGTGAAACGTTTTATCCCAAATATTTTCTTTGTATTGAACTTTAGTTACATCTTTAAGAAAGATACCCCTGGGGCCGAATTCCAAGCGGTTGGCGTAAAATACGTATTTTTGAGAAGATCGGTGGACACTGATAGCGATACCGACCGCGGCCAAGATCAAAAGGAGGATGAGGGAAATTAGTTTAATCAGATCATTTGTTGATTCTTCAAAGCTGAGCAGAAGAAGATTGGCAACAACTCCAATATAAAACAATATGCCCAAGCAAGTGAACTCTACTATTCGTGGAACGATAGCTCTGATCCTCCTTTGTTCGAGAATATACTGCGGGTTTTCTACCATCTTTTTTAGTGATTTATTTTAATATAAACTGGGCCTGACCGGATTCGAACCGGTGACCTTCTCGATTTTGAAACGTTCGTTCCGTCAACGAGATGTCATGCCACTAGACCACAGGCCCAACATTTTTATGATTTTAACCTGTCTTTGGGATGTGGTCTTCCGAAACTAGCAGTTTCGATAGACCACAGGCCCGTGATTACACCTTATTCGCTTCTTGTTATATCTGGATTTGATTTATAAAGTTTTTTAAAGGAACTGGCGTTTCGTGGAATCATGAAGAAAGAAGCAAAAGCCGGTGTAGAATTAATCATCACCGAAAAACCATCTTCTGCTAAGAAGGTAGCAGAGGCTTTGGCCGAAGGAAAACTAGAAAAAAAAGCATACAAAAAAGTGCCGTATTATGAGCTGAAGCACGGCTCGAAAGAGATTTTTGTAGTGGGGGCAGTGGGTCATCTATTCTCTTTAGCTACAGAAAAAAAAGGTTTCGAGTATCCTATATTTGACATTGATTGGAAGCCATTGCATCTGATTCAAAAAGGCAGTTTTGTCAAAGATTACATCAACGCCATTGAAATGCTGGGCAAAAAGGCTACAGAATTCACTTTAGCCTGCGATTTTGATATTGAAGGAGAGTTAATCGGCTGGAATGCCCTGCGCTTTCTTTGTAAACAGAAAGACGGCAATCGGATGAAATTTTCTACCTTAACCAAACCAGATTTAGTAGACGCTTATGAAAATAAAGCTCCGTCTATTGATTGGGGCCAGGCTTTAGCCGGAGAGACCCGCCACAAATTAGATTGGTTTTATGGCATCAATCTTTCACGGGCTTTGACTAAGTCAGTAAAAACTGCAGGCAGTTTTAAGATAATGTCAATCGGCCGAGTACAAGGCCCTGCTTTGAAGCTGCTGGTGGAAAAAGAAAAGGAGATAATGGCCTTTGTCCCCCAACCATACTGGCAGCTGCAGATGCTGGCTGAAGCCCATAAACAGAAAGTTGAAGCCTGGCATGCCAAAGATAAATTCTTTGACAAAAATGAAGCAGAGAAAATATTTGAAAAAGTAAAAAAAGAAAAATCTGCTTTGGTGAAGGAAGTCAAAAAGTCTCGGCATGAGCAGCCGCCCCCATTTCCGTTTGATTTGACAACTCTGCAGACAGAATCTTATGCGCAGTTTGGCATTAATCCTAAAGAAACATTAGAGCATGCCCAGCAGCTTTATCTAGCAGGATTGATATCATATCCTCGTACTTCTTCACAGCAGTTAGATCCTAAATTAGGCTTTAAAAATATTCTTACTCATCTTTCCAAGCAGAAGGAGTTTGGAGAGCTCTGCGAAAAACTGCTGAAACAGGGAAAATTGCTTCCCCGCAACGGGCCGAAGACTGATCCTGCCCATCCGGCCATCTATCCTACCGGAACGATACCTGAAGAATTAAAACCACGAACGAGAAAAGTATACGAGTTAATTGTGCGAAGATTTTTAGCCACTTTTGGACAGGCGGCAGTGCGGGAAAGCATCAATGTCAGCCTGCTGGTAAAAGATGAACTTTTTGTAGCTTCCGGCAAAAAAACTATCGAGCCCGGATGGCATATTTATTATGGGCCGTTTGTCAAATATGAAGAAAAGGAATTACCTGCCATGAAAGAAGGAGAAAAAGTAGCGGTGGAAAAAATCAATAAGCTGGAAGATCAGACCAAGCCGCCAAAAAGATTTACCCCTTCGTCTATAATCAAAGAACTAGAAAAACGAAATCTTGGAACTAAAGCTACCAGAGCAGAGATTGTAGATACATTATCTGAACGAGGCTATGTCACCGGCCAGCAGCTTCAAGCCACTAAATTCGGTCTGGAGACAGCGGCCGTGCTTGGCAAATATTCGCCCCGTATCATGGATGAGGCTCTTACCAGGCATTTTGAAAAAGAGATGGAAGAAATCCGACAAAAGAAAACGACTGAAGAAAATGTCTTATCTGAAGCAAAATTATTTTTGGTCAAGATCCTTAAAAAATTTAAAGAGCAGGAAAAGAAAATCGGAGAAGAACTGCTGGGAGCGGTAAGAGAGACCCAGGAGATAGAAAGCACTATCGGCCTGTGTCCGATATGCAAAAAAGGCAATCTTAAGATTCTGCTTAACCGCAAAACACGGAAGAAATTTATCGGCTGTGAGAAATATCCTGACTGTCAGACAACTTATCCTTTGCCTCAGGGAGTGCTGGTCAAACCTTCAGAAGATAAATGCACAGTTTGTATTTCAGCTATGGTTTTGATTATCCGAAAAGGGAAGAAGCCGCAGACTGTTTGTATCAATCCCGACTGTGCTAGTAAAAAATCTGAATATAACAAGCCGGAAAGAGTGGGAGTAGAATGTCCCCAATGCAAAGAGGGAAAAATAGTTTTAAAGCGGGGTTTTTACGGAGAGTTCTTGGCCTGCGACAAGTATCCGAAATGCAAGCATACAGAAAGCATCAAAAAGTAAACATACTCTTTGTGTTATGATTAATATTTTATTCCAGTAGTTATCATGGAAAATAAAAATCCTCTTTGCTGCCGTATCCTCTTAAGTCCGGCCTTTTGAAAGAGTTCACGCATCTCTTTTTTGTTGTTCACCCGCACACAACCGGGCTCAAACATCTCAAAAATCCGGTGAACGGCATTAAAAAAGAAATTGATGTCTACTACCATCACTTTGCCGCCTTTTCTGCACACCCGTTTCATCTCTGAGAGAGCTTTTTTTTGGCCGTAATAATGATGAAACGCTTCAGTGCTAATGACATAATCAAAATAATCCTTCGGAAAATTTAGGCGATGAACATCCATCACGTTTAGCTGGATGGCGGGAGAGAGTTTCTTTTTAGCTACGTCAATCATCTTTGATGAAGCATCTATCCCGTAAAGTTCTACAGCTCGTTGTTTTATTTTTTTTATTTCTCTTAGAAGTTCACCGCTTCCGCAGCTAAGATCCAAAATCCTTATCTTTTTGTTCTGTTTGGGAAGAGAACTTAATTCTTTTAAAACAGGAAGATGAAATTTTCTCATCCAGAACTGAAACGGCAGAAAATCATAATGCTCGGCCCATAAATCAAAGAACCAGCGGTTTTGCCTGGCGATTCGCCCTTCCTTCCGTTTCATCTTTTTGCTCCGGGTTATATTCAATGGCAACAGTTTTTCTTAGCTGTGGGCTTTACGTTTTTCTCGTAAGCTTTAAGGCAGTTCTGGGAACAGAACCATTTCTCATGCTTTTTTATCCCCTTGCCTTTCTCTTCTTTCATCCCGCAGACGGGATCTTTCTTTCCAAAAAGTCCGAATATCATTTTTATGCCCTCCGTATCATCTCTTTATTTAAATTTATACTTCCTCATCAACAATGAGTTGCTTACCACGCTTACCGAACTGAAAGCCATGGCCGCTCCGGCAATGACCGGGCTGAGCAGCCAGCCGGTGAAAGGATACAACACTCCTGCTGCAAGGGGGATTCCCAACACATTATACAAGAATGCCCAGAACAGGTTCTGCTTAATCTTGCGCATGGAATATCGGCTTAATTTTAAAGTCTTTACTACATCCCGCAGATCTTCTTTAATCAAAACTACATCCCCTGTTTCGATGGCTACATCTGTGCCTGAACCAATGGCAATTCCCAAGTTCGACTGGGCTATGGCGGGAGCATCATTGATTCCATCCCCCACCATGGCTACTTTCTTCCCTTCTGCCTGCAGCTGCTTGATTATTCCTGCTTTCTGCTCTGGAAGCACTTCTGCAAAGATTTTCTCTATCCCCACTTGCTTAGCAATGGCTTGGGCGGTCCTTTGATTGTCTCCGGTAATCAGGATAACTTCCTTACCCAGCTCTTTCAATTGCCTGACTGCTTCAGGGGAATTTTCTTTAATAGTATCCGCTACGGCAATTATTCCCCGCAGCTTTTTGTCTACGGCCAGCAGCATCACCGTCTTGCCTTCGTTTTCTAATGAACTTATCTTATCTTCAACCGTATCAAACCCAATCTTCTTTTCTTCCATTAACTTGCGGTTGCCAAAAAGAATTTCCTTGCCGTGGAAAAATGCGCTGACTCCCCTACCGGTAAGGGATTGAAATTTCTGCGGTTCTGAAATAACAATCTTTTTCTCTTTAGCCCGGTTGATTATAGCTTCGCCCAACGGATGCTCGCTCCTTTTTTCAGCAATGGCAGCATATTCCAGCAGCGCTTTCTCTTTTCCGCTCACCGCTATAGTATCAGTAACCTCAGGCTTGCCTTTAGTTAAAGTGCCAGTTTTATCAAAAGCTATGGTGTTTATATCTTTAGCTTTCTGCAGCACTTCTGCGCTTTTAATCAAAATACCGTTCTCTGCTCCCAAGCCGGTTCCCACCATTACTGCCGTAGGCGTTGCCAAGCCCAAGGCGCAGGGACAAGCAATGATTAGAACGGCAATGAAAGCAGTCAAAGCGAAAGTAAAGCCCTGTCCGGCAAGGAGCCAGATTATAAATGCCAAAACTCCAATAATGGCCACTGCCGGCACAAAATAGGCTGAAATTTGATCCGCTAGCTTTTGGATGGGGGCTTTGCTCACCTGAGCTTGCTCTACTAATCTAATAATTTGGGCTAAAGCAGTATCTTTTCCCACTTTAGTGGCTTTAAACTTAAAAAAGCCGGTTTTATTAATAGTGGCTCCGATAACTTTATCTTTCTTGCTTTTCTCTATCGGAATGCTTTCTCCGGTGATCATGGACTCATCAACTGAAGAATGCCCTTCCTGAATAATCCCATCCACAGGGATCTTTTCTCCAGGTTTTACGATGACTAAATCACCGACTATCACCTCTTCGACAGGAATTTCCATCTCTTTCCCCTTTCTGAGAACTAAGGCGGTTTTTGCCTGCAGCTTCAGCAGCTTTTTTATGGCTTCGGAAGTTTTGCCTTTCGCTAACGCTTCCAGCCATTTACCCAGCAGCAGGAAAGCGATGAGCAAAGCTGCCACTTCATAATATAAGTCATGAACGGAATAATCTGCTCCGTAAAACAGCAAAGCGGCAGATAAAAACAGGCTGTAAACGTAAGCTGCTCCCGTGCCAATCGCTACCAGAGTATCCATAGTGGCAGTTCTCGCCCGCACTACTGCGGAAAATCCTTTCACATAAAAATCCCGCCCGAAATAGATAGCTAAACTGGCCAGAATAAACTGAAAAACTACCGAAACCTTGTCCGGCAGGGGAATCTCCGGCAACCCCAGCATTTTTCCCATTACCGTATAGAAGAGAGGCAAACTGACCACCACTGCCCCAACGGTCCGAGACTTAAACTGATGAATCTCTCTTTCCCGGGCTTCTTTCTCCAAGTCCAAACTTCCTTCCAGCGCTTCATAGCCTACTGCTTTAATCACTGTTTTTATTTCTTCCAAGCTGATTTTCTTAATGTCAAAAATGATCCTGGCTTTCTCATTGATTCCTAATTCTTTGGAAATTATTCCTTTGGCCTGGTTTAACGCCCCTTCTACAGTAGAGAGGCAGTGGGGATTATCCATGCCGATAACTTTCAGGGTCGCTTCCCTGATTCCGGATTTAATATTGAATTTCTCCGCGGTTTCTGTATGCTCTTCCTTTTCCACTGATAATACTTGGTAACCAAGCTTTTTTATAGTCGCAGTAATCTGCTCTTCTTTGGCCTGGCTTTCATCGTATTCTACTGCCGCCTTTTCTGTAAGAAAATTAACTTCCGCTTTGGCTACCCCGGCAATCTTTTTTAGATTCTTCTCAATATTCTGAGCGCAGCTGGCGCAGTGCATTCCACTGATGCTGCAGACTATTTTTTTCATTAGTTTTTCCCTCTATTTTTTTCTTGGATAATCATCAGGCAATTATCTTTCATGTGCTTGTCTATCAAGCGTAAAATAGGCAGGATAGTCTCCGTTTTCAGGGAATATATGCGAAATTTTCCTTTAATCTCAGACTGCACAAATCCGCAGGTTTTTAATCTTTTTAAGTCATGGGAAATGCGGCTCTGGTCTTCTTTTAGCCCTGCTGTTATTTTTCCCACAGTTAAACGATTTTTTCTGAGCAGGTTTAATATTTTCAGCCGGGATCTGCCGCTAAACGTGTTAAAGAAGAGCTTGTAAGCGGAATACAGTTCAGTTTCGCCAATTTTACTATTGTGCGGGTGGATATGTTTTTTATTCATATGACCACGAAATACATATGTACTATTTAAATGTTATGGCAAAGATTTCTAGGCTCGGCTGCTCTTTTCCTGCAAAACGTTCAGCATTTGCATTTCCCCAAGCTTTTTCCTAAAGAGTAGATGGACAAAGATAATAAGATGATAGCCAGAACTCTTAACTCCAGCCCTTTGAAGGGAAGGAAAAATAAAGCCAAAGGCGCCCCGATCAAGCCGAACAGAAACGCTCCGCACATGGGGCATCCGGCAGAGAATAATCCTGCCACTAATCCGCCGCTGCCCCAGAGACATGATCTTTTCGCCATTGATTTCTGTCTTAAAGCGTAAACAAGTAAAGCTGCGTATAAGCCAAAAAGCGCTGCTGCAATCAGCAATAAGAGGAAGGTGATGATAGTGTAAGGCAAAGTATTCATCATTACAAAGATAGCTAAGCTTTGATCAGTGGTGGTAATCAAAGTAAAAACATAAAAGATGCTGAATAACACTGTGCCAGCAACAACAAAGATGAGCAGGTAATTTCTTTTAACCAAAATTTCCTTTGAAACAGATTTAAGCAATAGAAGATTTTTCCGCAGCCCTTCCTTTTTTTCGTTTAGTTTCATAGCTTTATTTTCTTTGGCTGATTATTTCTAAACTTGGATCGTATTTGATATAAAGAATAGATAATGCATCGTTCTACTATATTTTTTACAAACAGCCAATCTGTAATTCTCCCCCCCAAGAGCAGAGGCACTTTATAGCGGATAGAAACAATCAGCACAGTCTTATTGAATTTTTCTTTTTTCATTGCAATCGAAGAATCAAACGTTATTCCGAATAATTTTCCGTGATAAGCTACATAAGAATTGTTCTTCCATGTGATTATTTCTTCCAATGATTTAAGTTTAAACGGACCAATTTTCCCGTACCACTCATATTTGGCACCAACCCCCAGCTTGTTCTTAGAACGGACTTTCCCCCCAGCATAGCCAAAAACATAGCGAGAAAAATTATTGGGGTTAGTAACAAAACTCCAAACTTTCTTTAGCTTCGCGTTTAGGATAATGTTTTTGATTATTACAGCCATAACATATTACCTCCTACTTTGCTTAATCTTCCCCATATTCTATTTTTGTTTTCTCTTCACAGATTTGGCAATAAAGAAAGTTCCCCCCTTGAAAGTTCTTACTTCCGCATTGCCAAATATTTTTTTCATCTTCTTTGGAATGTTCTTCGAAGGATCCCATGCCGCAAATCGGGAGTAGATAAGTTTAATCATCGGATTAAAGAATTTTAATCTTCCGGTAAACAGCTGGGCATCGCAAACCACCAGACTCCCGCCGGATTTAAGAACCGTTTTACACCGGCGAAGCGCTTTTTCCCAAGAGGGAATGGCGCTGATACCTAAGACACTAATTGCTCCGTCAAAATCTTTCTCCCCAATTTTTAGCTCAGCAGCATCACCCTGAACCAGCGTGAAGTTCTCCCAGCCCTGGCGCTGAACCAATTTTTTTGAAGCATCTAACATTTCCCGACTGTAATCGAAACCAATTATTTTTCCTTTTTTTCCTGCTGCTTCAGCCAGATACTGAAAGTTCCTTCCCGAGCCGCAGGCTATTTCTAAAACTTTATTGCCTTTCTGAAGATGAAGCGCTTCCACAGCCTTTCTCCGGATTGTTTTCGGTCTTCCCAAAAAAGTAATATAATCCTGAACGCTGTACAAAGAAGGAAATCTTCCCCAGAAAGAGTAGACATTTTTTACTTGTTTCAGCTGCTGTTTTTTTGCTTGATTCATTTTTATTAGTTAATCTTTTTCTGCGGGCAGTATCCTGATAACCTCAGTTTTCTTTAAAAACATGACTAATCATTTTTAAGTTACAGCCATAGTGTTTTTTTTCACTATTCTTCACACCCCTCAGCCCATTTTCTTCTAAATATTTAAAACAAAATTCTTTACAAATATTCCTCAACGAGCAGAATCAATCATCTCTTCCAGCTCTTTTTCTACAATCCTCGCTTCTTCTAAACTAATCTCAGGGAATAGCTGAGAAATCAGAGTAGGCTTCATTCCAGCGATATTCACTTTTCCATTCTCTTCGTAGACATTAATCTTGCAGGGTAGGCATAGTGAAATTAGCCGGTTCTTATTCAGGAAATTGTGGGCGTGCCTGCCAGAACAGATTTCAATAATCTTTAACTTTTCTTGGGGGAAACCTTTGGCTGCCAGCCTTTCTTTTATATCATACACCTGAAACAAAGCCCAGCCTTTCTGCTCCACCGCCCGAATAACCGAAATCACAGTCTCTTCAAAATCTCTGCTGGATTCTATCACATAGGAAAAATCTTCTGGTTTCATCTTAAGTTAAAAAGGCGGTTAATCAAACTAGCTATCTTTTCCATTTATCTCCATTTCTCTTTTTTGTTTCTCCCCATCCTTCTGGTTTATCTCTTTCTGTCGGCATTCTTGATCAGCCAGTAGATTGCCGCAATAATCAGCGCTACAATCAGCAGATAGTTGATTATG
>Ga0209541_10013720_pt1 | contig 12334 bp, 13 predicted proteins | sample RifCSPlowO2_01_FD_184027 | JGI IMG/M metagenome (GOLD analysis project Ga0209541, IMG submission 184027) | Groundwater microbial communities from Rifle, Colorado - Rifle CSP2_plank lowO2_0.1 (SPAdes) (version 2) | ecosystem: Environmental > Aquatic > Deep subsurface > Groundwater | place...
TCCACCTCACGAGTGTCATCCAGGTGACGCGCGAGAAGCGGATGGGCATGTTCTACGGCGATGTCGAGCTGGACTTTGGTCCACGCGACAACCGACGAGTCGCCAAGGGCACCGTGGTGCTCGAGTCCGACGAGGAAGGCATTACCGTCCTCGCCGCATCCGGTCCGATCGCCGGCCGCCTCCTCACCGACTTCGTCGAGGGAGAACAGCGGACTTCGCTCATCGGCGGACAGCTTTGGCTTCACGGCAAGCTGCCCAAGACGCTCTGGTTCCTTCGGGACGGTGATCAGACGGGTAGCGATACCCCGACGACCTACGTCTCAGCGGATCCGGATTTCGACGCTTCTCTCACGTCCAAGTTCACCTCTCCAGACAAGCCGTCTGGAAAGAACCGAACGCGCGAAGCTCGTCGTCATGACAGCCAGCGCCGGAACAGCGAAGGACTCGAAAAGGTCCGAGGCAAGAACCGACGCGGACAGGCAGACGAGGAATAACCTCTTCCCTGATCCACAACAACGCCCCCACACCAAACTTGGTGTGGGGGTTTTTCTTTACCCAGCCTAATTTTTTTAAAAATTAGAGCTGGGTTTTTAAATTTATCTACAGTTGAGGTATAATTAATATAATTTCTTATGCCGGGTAGTGAAAATTCGACTGTTCGCGCAAAACGAACAAAAAATATAGCTATTCGATACCACATAGTTCGGTCTCACATAATAATTAATCAAAAATTTATCAACTAATAGTCGAATTTCTACTACCCGGTATGGCTTCAAGTCTAAAATCTAAAAACAATACTTTAGTCATCGCGCTTGGCGGCTCTGTTTTGTTTCCGGATAAAATTAATGTTCAACTGATAATAAAATTAAAACGACTCTTCAAAAAAATAACAGAAGGCCGACGGATAAAACTTATTCTTATCGTGGGAGGCGGATACCCTGCAAGAAATTATCAAACTGCCGCTAAAAAAATACACCCTGGCGTTTCTCAAATTGAACTAGATGAAATAGGCATTGCCGCAACTCGTTTCAATGCCGAATTAATAAAAATAATTTTCGGAAGTCTCGCAGCTAAAAAAGTAGTATATTCTGAGAATTTGCTTAAAAAACCAATAGATAAAATAACAGTTATATCCGGTTGGACTCCTGGCTGTTCAACAGATACTATAGCCGTAAGAGCAGCTAAAAAACTCAAGTTAAAACTTGTAATTATTGCCGGACGTCCTACACACGTATATACACACGACTTCATCAGATTCAAGATGGCCAAACCATTAATGAATATTTTGTGGAAAAACTACAGAAAGCTGATACCTGACGTCTGGTCTCCTGGCATGCCCTCGCCGGTAGACCCTATCGCGGCGCGCGAAGCTCAAAAAAATAATATAGATGCTATAGTAATAGGTGGTAAGAATATAGAAAATTTAGAATCGTTATTACTGGGAAGAAAATTCAAAGGCACTCTAATAAGCAATAAAAACCTTGTATTATAAGTAATTACTTTGTAGAATAAAACGTCATGGCCTCTTCGATTTCATTTTAGGGTCGTGGTGAGCATATATAAATATGAAAATTGGAAATATCAAGCCGCCACAAGTTAATCCCGGCGGATCCCGAAAGGATCCTCTCGGGGAAGGATCAAATCCCTTCAGGAAATTAGCAACCCAACTACTATTTGGGTTTATTGTTCTTTTTCTTCTTATGGGAGCGCTTTCGGCTCTATTTGGGAACACTCCCGCAAAAGAAATAACATTATCTGAGCTTGCATCTCAAATAAATGACGGGAAAGTCGAATATATCCACGTAAAGGAACAGGGATTAGAAATTAAATTAAAAGACGGAACTATTCAACAAGCAAAAAAGGAAGAGGGTCAACTGACCCAATCCTTAATAAATCTAGGTGTCCCGGCTGAAAAAATAGCTGCCTCCCATATCGAAATAAAAAATGAAAGCGGTTTAAGCTTTTTCCTTGGAGCAATTTTACCGTTAATATTACCCTTCATACTTTTTGGTCTGTTCTTATGGTTCCTTATGGGTCGGGCGCAACAAGGGTCTATGCAGGCTTTTTCTTTCGGTAAAGCCAAAGCAAGATTATTCAACGGAAAAAATAATAAAGAACGTGTAACTTTCAAGAATGTCGCCGGCGTAGATGAAGCCAAAGAAGAACTTAAAGAAGTGGTGGAATTTCTGAAAGTACCGCGCAAATTTTTGGATATCGGAGCCCGCATACCTCGAGGCGTATTACTTATGGGGTCGCCGGGAACAGGAAAAACGCTTCTTGCCCGTGCGGTGGCCGGAGAAGCCAATGTCCCCTTCTATCACATGTCAGGCTCTGAATTTGTCGAAATGTTCGTGGGCGTCGGAGCCTCGCGGGTACGTGATTTATTTGAAACAGCAAAAAATAATGCTCCAGCCATAATATTTATTGATGAAATAGATGCAGTAGGACGCCTAAGAGGCGCGGGTTTGGGCGGAGGACACGATGAACGAGAACAAACTTTAAACCAAATACTAGTGGAAATGGACGGTTTTGAACGCGATACAAATGTGATTATTATTGCCGCAACCAACAGACCGGATGTTTTGGACCCCGCGCTATTACGCCCCGGAAGATTTGACCGAAGAATAATCCTAGAAGAGCCGGACATCAAAGCGCGGGAAGAAATATTAAAGATACACGCTCAAGATAAAAAAATCGGACCGGATATTAATTTGCGCTCAATAGCTGAACGAACCCCCGGTTTTTCGGGTGCAGACTTGGCCAATCTTATAAATGAAGCTGCTATCTTAGCTGCCAGGCGGAATAAATTTTTTGTTGCACAAATTGAACTCATTGAATCAATAGATAAAATAATGCTGGGACCCGAAAGAAAATCTCACGCTCTTTCGATACGGGAAAAGAAAATCACAGCCTACCACGAAGGAGGCCACGCGCTTGTGGCTGCTTCGATCAAAGCTGCTGATCCGGTGCATAAAGTTTCTATAGTATCCCGGGGTTTTGCGGGAGGATATACCATAAAATTGCCCACCGAAGACAAACGGCTTCATACTCGTTCGGAATTTATTGCGGACCTTGCCATAATGCTTGGAGGCTATACCGCTGAGGAAATAATTTTCAAAGAATTAACCACCGGCGCGTCAAACGATCTGCAGAAAGCCGCTGAACTTTCCAGAAAACTAATAACCGAGTTTGGAATGTCTAAAGCGCTCGGACCGGTAACATTTGTAGAAAAAAACGAGTTGGTTTTTTTAGGGCGTGAACTTGGAGAACAGCGTCATTATTCGGAAGAAACTGCTAAAAAAATAGATCATGAAATGCAATTTCTTATTAATGAGGCGCATAAAACTGCACGAGAAATATTATCTAGAAAACTTTCTACCCTTCATTTAATAGCGCAAAAGCTTATCGAAAAAGAAACCCTTGAAAGAGCTGAATTTGAAGAACTCATTAAATCGGTAGGCAAAAAAGTATCGTCCACTGCAAAAAAGAGTAGAAAAGATACTTTCGGCTTAGAGCCGTCTGCCGTATAGAAAATCAAAGCTTATTTAGGCTTAAATCCCGCATAAACAGTGAGGCGGGATTGTTTTTATTTATGGTTTAGCCTACAATAAACGGCACAAGTATTGAAAATAAAATACGCTCAAAGGAGAAACTGTGGCGATTCGCGCAGCAATTCTAGACTGGGATGGCACCACATTCAATTCCTGGCCGCAAGCTTTACGGGTAATACGAAAGATTTTTGCTCAATTTGACTATCAAAACGACACTAAAAAAGAAACAGAGATCCGAAGACAGTGGGGTTACGCAGCAGCTGAAGCTTTTCGAAGCGTTCTGCCCGAAATCGATTATGAACTTCTAAGAACTGCTTGGGTCACTAAAATTCAAATAGCCGGCGATACCGAAACATTAAATATGGTAAGTGGGGGTCAAGAAGCTCTACGTGAACTTAAAAGGTTAGATCTTAAACTTACTTTACTCACAAACAGAAAAGCTAAACACCTTGCTTCAAACTTGCCCAAATCAATTGATCTGACTGAATTTTTCTCAATAGTGCAAACTTATCATGACTATGAGCGAAACGATCAACTGTTTATTGACCATCCTTGTCATATTACATGTCAACATCCCAAACCGGATCGTAGAGCCTACCGGCCGACCCTGGAACAACTCAAAAAAGATTTTGGAATTAATACCCATGAAATTTTAGCGGTTGACGATTCGCTTGTAGGGTTGGCTGTTGCCAACGCAAACAACATGCGTTTTGTGGGCGTCTTAACCGGCGCAATTAACACAAAAGCCCGTTGGATGCGCTGGGCAAAAGAGCGCGGCTTAACCATAACCCCCGAACAGATAATTCCCTCGATCAAATACCTTCCTGAATGGATAGAACAATACGATAAATAACAAAAGCCCCCGATAAATATCGGAGGCCTTTTTTAATACTATGTGTATGCGCTATTACTTAGCCTTACCCATTATGCGGAACATCTTTGTGCCGCAGACTGGACACTTGCCGGACATTGCCTTTCGGCCACCTTTCATATCAACTTCCTGAGGTTCTACCATCATTCTTTTGGCTTTGCATTTTACGCAATAAGCTTCGACATCTGCCATATAAATTAATAGAGTTTAGGGTAGAGAATATTAGGGTTTAGAATCTAATTCAAAACACTAATCGCTATACTCTAAACACTTATTATATTGAATTTAGCCTTTATATAATTGTAGCACATATTTTAAGATATGTGAGACCCATCTAAAAATCCTTACAAGAAAAGGTTTTGTGTGCGCCCACTAGGACTCGTCCGCCAACTGGCGGACTAGAACCCCGGAGGTAATGAGGCTTCGCCTCAGCGTTTAAAGAAACTAATTTATTGTGCGTTCCGCACAAACGCCAAGCTCTGCTTAAACAGATTTTAAAATATAATAAATCTGGATAACAACCATAAAAATCAAGAAGGACGAATTCCACACAAAGGTTATTTTTAACTAAACGGGCTGTTTGTAAATATTCAGGATTTTTTATTTGCAATAAACTTTATCCATTTACCTTCAGGATCTCTTTCAACTTCAAAATGTAAATCCGGAACGTTATCCTCAATATCCTTAAATAATTTCATTAAGTCTTCGGGTCCTTCTTCTCCCTCCACGAAACGAGCAATCGTAAATATACGCGTTGCTTCATCATCTACCCATGATAATTTACCTTTTTCGTTAATATCTAATGTTTCAGAATATTGCCCATCTTTCATGAACCTTTTAAGAAGATCGGCTGAACGTTTTATATCTTCTATTTTCCATTCCTCAAGTTCTTTCGCTCTTTGTTCTCTTTGAAGTACAGCTTTTGGTTTTCCTGGAGAAAGTTCGTCTTTCATATATATTTCCTGCCATCTAGTAAACTCTGCCAGTGCTGGGGTTTCTTGAAGTATCTCCCCCGTGGAAGATTTTTTTTCTACAATTACTGTAAAATTGGGTCCCAAACCATCCTTAAGAATCCAATCGGTTTCAACTTCACCGTTGGGTCTTAAAATCGCAACCCTATCGCCGGTATAAAATTCTACACCCGCGCCTTTTTTATTTTCTTGTTGCGTCTCAAAACTTCCATTTTCCGGAGTTAATCCCATATCTTCAGCCGATGGACCTCCTTGTTCTGGATTTGGCATAAATTTATTAGATTAAATATAATACTTCTATACTACCCCCCCGAATATCCGCGTCAATATTAAAAGACTCTACTATTCTCGCCATAATAAAAAATAACCTTGTTTCTACAAGGTTATCCAATTTGTGCGCCCACTAGGACTCGAACCTAGAACCCCAGAGGTATAAGCTCTGTGCTCTGCCAATTGAGCTATAGGCGCATTATTAAATTTAATTATACATTATCAACTTACTCTACCTCCGCCGGCTGGCGGAGAGCTATACGTCCGTGAATATTTATGCTGTTCGCTTGGGATGATTCCGCAACCAACGCTCGTATTCTTCGGAAACGTCTTGATAATTATTTTGTACTTCGTCGCGTAATTTTGCAAGTTCTATCGTGTTAACGTTACCCATATTTTCTCCCAATTCATTTAAAGCCCAAATTATCAATTCTTGATCTCTTCTACGCAGCAGTTCCGGAGGACTGTCTAAATTATCTTCATTTTGCGCATATTCGTAATTACTAACCTTTTCACTGAATTTCTTAATTGCTTCCAGAGAATCTTGGGAAGCAACGCTAACAATCAACTGCATAAGTTCTCTCTTAGCATTACTATTTTGGGGATCAAAAATTACAGATTCATTTAATAGGATATGGCTTAAACTCTCGACTTGATTTTCTCCGAGCGTACGGGAAAATTGACCGTACAACTTTCGCAATGCCTCGCTTGTGGGATCCTCTTCCATGCATTGTAAAATTTCTTCAGCGGTTTCCGCTTCATCTGCCATTTGTTTGAGATTTACAACAATAAATTTCTTTTCATTATCATCCATCCTATCATAATTATCTTTCCATCCTAAAATCTCGGCGCGTATAGGATTGTTCGTTTCGTAATCCTTATCTTCTAAAGCTTCTGTGTTTTTTGAAGCGATAGTCAATCCTGGATTTTGAGCTTTCCATTCTTCTATTTTTCTTTCAACCTCTTGTACATAATCCAATAGTTGATGGTGCAATATTTCTATCAACTCAACATATCTTTCTTGTTGTTCTTCCTTTTCAATATCTTTCTTCAAATTATTCAAAGCATTTATTACTGCTATATAATCATGAACTTTGTAAACATCCGCATTTATCTCATCGCCTTGCGGGACCACATATTCGTTTGTTCTTATAAACTCAACATAACGCGCAAGTATATCGACCGCATATGAAGATTTAGAGCTGCCCAAAGTCTCTATTATAGTCTGACGTATCTTTAAAGAGCTTTTATCCATCGGTAAAGCCCCGTTAATTAAAATCTCACCTATAGATTTTACAAAATCTGGACCCTCCTTTAACTCTTCGGGAGTATATTTTTTCAGCAAAGAAACAACCGCTTCTTGTTCAACTAGTTTAATGTCCTTATATGTTTCAAGTAACTTTATTATTGCCTCACTTGTAAAACCCTCTGCTTTGCCATGAACTACGGCTTCAATAATTCTTGCCGGCTCATCATCCAAAACATCATTTTGCGATATAGATTTATGCAAAACCTCTCTTGGAGGAAGTGCTTCCAGACTTTCTTCGGCCTCAACCGCACCCAATTTGCCGTGTTCTGCCAACCACTTTAAGGCTTCAAGTCTATTGAATTTGCGTCCTAAACTTTTTTGCAATTCTTCAACTGCATTATCATCCGCGCCGCCCACGTCACCATGCTCCGCACTTAATTTAACATGTTTAAGATTTCTGAGTTCTTCTTCAGTAAAAATTTCTTTTAATCTTTTATTGCTCATCGTAAAACCGGGTTTGTAGTCCGGTTTTTTTGACCTGTCCTCTGGTTCAGAACTAGGATTTTCTTCAAAAGATTTCTCTGGATTCATAAAAATTTATACGTATGGGTTAATCCGCTCATAAAGTTCTTGCAAACGGGCATTCCCGGAATCCTTTTCAATTGCAATCTTAACCTGTCCAACAACTAAATTCAGGACCATCAACCAAACTCTGCTTTACTTTTTCTCTCAACTTAGCTAACTCTTCAAATTCCCTTGGGTTAATTTTTTCAGACATACCAGGTAGTAGAAATTCGACTATTAAGCTACGAATTTCTGCTTAAATTATTATTTTTATTCAAAAAAGATTTATTAATACCAGATAACCCTCCTTTTTGTTCGCCTTCGGCGAACAGTCGAATTTTCACTACCTGGCATATTATTCTTCGTTTATTGTATCTGTGGTATCTTCAGCTACCTCTTGTATGGTTCCGGTTGATGGCGGCACCAGCTCGCCTCTCATTTTCCTTGCTTTGCGTCCGCTTTTGCCGCGCACAAAGAACAATTTAGCTCTCCTCACTTTTGCCCGTCTCAATACCTCAATACTTTGTACGGTTGGCGCGTGTAACGGAAAAATTCTTTCAACGCCAACGCCAAAAGATATTTTACGCACAGTAAGCATGCCGTTAATACCTTTGCCGTGACGAAGCGCTATAACCAAACCCTCAAAAGCCTGCGGGCGCTGCTTATCCCCTTCTTTAATTAATTGAACTACTTTAACGGTGTCTCCCGGTCTCACATCTGGAATGTTTTTTTTCTCGTGCGTCTTATTAAATTTTAAAATTGTATCATTCATATGAAATTTGTTCTTCGTTTTTTGATATTTTTAATTCTTCATCTTCTTTTATTAAATTATTCAAAACTTCCTGGAAATCTTCGGGCGGATCGGCCTCAAAAGAAATTCTTCTGTCCTCAGGCATACTTACCGTCAGGCGCATAGCGTGGAGCATTTGACGAGGAGCAAGTGATGCCACTTCTTTTGAGCCATAAAGCTTATCTCCCAAAATCGGATATCCGAACGCTGAAAGTTGCACTCTTAATTGATGCGTTCTTCCTGTTTTGGGGGAAAGCAAAACAAGTGTAGCTTCCTGAAACCTTCTTAAAACCCTAAACTCTGTTTCGGCATCGCGTGTTTTTTCCGGAACTTTTTCGTGCGGTCTTAATTTTTCAACTTCTATTAATTTAAATTTGCCTCCCACCCTGCCCAATTGTCCTTTCAAAATTCCCTTTGGAGCTTTTATCCTTCCTTTAACTATTGCTAAATATTGTTTCTCTACCTCACGCGAAGCAAATTGTTTTTTAAGCCATAAAAAAGTTCTCTGATTTTTTGCCACCACCAGAATTCCTGAGGTATCCGCGTCTATCCTATGCACAATACCCGGCCGCAAAGGATCCTCTCCAACTTTTTTTATGCTGACGTCATGAACCAAAATAGCATCAATTAACGTTATTTTTTTGCTGTCTTCGGCAGGACTTGCCCTGAGTTCTGTCGAAGGGTGAACCGCAATGCCCGGCGGTTTATTTATAACCAACAGGTCATCATCTTCGTAAACAATATCAAGGCTATTATTGGATTGTTCCTTTTTTAACACATTTATTGCTTTAAATACAAGATATTAAGACTTGATTTCTCTATTTTTGCTCTTCGAATCCGTTTGTACCTTTGACTGTCCACAATCCTTTATCTTCCTGCCATATAAATTCGACTGGCCTTGCAACTATTTTCTTTCCCTTCCATTGTCCGTATTGTGTTTTATTGATCGCGGCCTCCCGCTCTTCATCTTTTTTAATTTTTTGGATCCGTTGCCACTCGTTTGGTTCAATAACCGCTTCAAGTATGGGCTTCTCGCCCATACGCGATGCTAAAAATTCTCTCTTAATATTGCCGTCTTCCTCTTGTACTAGTTCAAAAAAAGAATAGCCCGTGCGAACTTCTCCTGCCCGGCCGAGAGGTAAGCTGGCTCCATACTTTTCTGGACTTAAAACAACCTCCGCAGTAACGCTTCCTTCGGGAATAATAGCCTGTGGTGATTTATCCGTTACTTCCCTATTTACGGCCTCCTCACTTGATCTTATTTCGTGATTTTCAATAGACATATAAAAATTAATATTTTGTGATAATTTTTGTGCCTGCACTGAGCGAACGTTAGTGAGTCGAAGTGCTGGGGGTCGGAATCGAACCGACGACCTATTCCTCTTCAGGGAAGCGCTCTACCGACTGAGCTACCCCAGCAATATGATGAAATCTAAAATTGTATTTCTAATACACCTCAACCGTTCTCCTTGCAAAACTTGCCCTGAGCGTAGTCGAAGGGCTGAGCTACCCCAGCATAGTCAGTTAATAAAGTAACATTATTGATAAATTTGTTCAAGAATACCCAGCTCTAATTTATCTTTAAAAACTATATACTTCATCATTATAAACGTGCTTGTCGACATACGAATATGGTTCAGAATTAACTAAATTAGAGCTGGGTTAATAACTCATAAGACATCTGTTATACAAAAACAAAGCACCTTACCAAGACTAAATGTCGAGGGATAAAAATGACCTGTATCATAGCCTTAACCGACAGAACAACTGTTTGGATAGGCGGAGATTCCGCTGGCGTCGCTGGATTAAATCTTGAAATAAGAGATGATTCAAAAGTTTTCAGACGAGAAGATAAAAATAAAAATATCTGGGCATTTGGTTTCACCACCAGTTTCCGTATGGGACAACTTATCAGATACGATCTTGAGCTGCCTGAATTAACCGCAGAAGATGAACAAAACATTCATCGTTTCATGGTTAAAAAATTTATCCCTGCCCTGCGAAAATGTCTCGCGGCAGGCGGCTGGCAAAGCAAAAAAGAAGATCGCGAAGTCAGTGGAAAATTTCTTATAGGCTTGAGAGGAAATATTTTTACTATAGACTCTGATTATCAGGTTGCTATTCCCCACAATGCATTTACGGCCGTGGGTGCTGGAGAAAATATAGCATTGGGAGCATTATTTGTTTCTGGAGATAAATTGCCGGAAGAAAGAATATTGAACGCTCTTGAAGCAGTCGAAACTTTTTCGACCGTAGTACGCAAACCATTTAATATAGTAACTACATAAAAATAAAACCGCTTTTTTAGCGGTTTTTTTATGTGGCGCTTTGCCCTCCATATGTTTCTTTGGCTAACTTAAGCACTTTTTGTGGCTCGGGGTCTTGAGGGTCCCAATCGCCTTTCAATATTTCTAGCGGGCTTGCATCATCCAATTGAGCTCTTTTTCGCAAGAACCATCTCTGAATACCAAAATCATTATATGAACCTTCGAGAAGAAAAACTATCTTCGTCACAAAATTAAAGCGTTTTATGACTTCTACGGGCGCGTTCTGCGGATCGGCATCGTATTCAAAAAACTTCGCGCGTGCTTTGCATATTCTTGCTTGTCCGGTGATAAGGGCGGCGGTAATATCAACTCCAAGAGTATCTTGAACAGCATCCCAGACCGCAACATTAACGCTCATTGTTAAGCTCCTAAAAGTTCTGTTATTTAGCAATTAAACATAAAAATAGAATAGTTGCAACACAAAAAAAAGAAAAGGCTCATCCATTTTTGAATGAGCCTTTTTAAGTTTTAATTGAACGCTTTTCTGTTTTCACCAGTTCACCTCAAGTAACTTCCATGCGGTGAATTGGATTTTGGCGTCTTCGGCACAACCTTTGTGCCATAACTTGCCTTCGATGTTTTCCGCTTCTGTTTGCTCGAGAGGGTCTATGACCATCCCGCAATTAAGACAGGATGGACACTGTGGGTGGGTATCGGTCATGTGTTCTAAACATGCCTTATCCCAATCTATATCTTTCATTTCTTTCACCTCAAAAGTTGTAGACTTGCTTGCACTGAGCGAGCGCAAGCGAGTCGAAGTGGTAGCGAGGAAGGGATTTGAACCCTTACGATTGTTCATCAACGGTGTTTGAGACCGCCGCGTCTGCCATTCCGCCACCTCGCCGCCGAATTTTTTTACTACACAACCCGACAGTTAATCTCTATCGGGAATGTTTCTGGATTTAATCAGATTCCACAGAAGCGTAAGCGCATTGCTTCCGTTAGTTGTTACGGTGATCTCTAGTTCACCGGCTATTGCGGTTGCGCTACTTCCTGAATCTGTGACTTCTTGTCGAATGTCACTGTAACCCCTTTCTTTGATGAGACCTGAAAAGTATCTCACAAAATTAGGGTCCCTGTCATCGGAATTAATTCTTGGTTTGGCCATTTTGCACCTCAAATCTTTTTGGTTTTGGTACCGAGGGAGGGATTCGAACCCACACGCCATTTCTGACGGGAGATTTTAAGTCTCCTGCGTCTGCCATTCCGCCACCTCGGCACTGAATTTCTGAAATCAAAAAGAGATGGTAGGGACTCTTGGATTTGAACCAAGGACCTGCGGCATGTAAGACCGCCGCTCTAACCAGGCTGAGCTAAGCCCCCACCGAAAACAAAATCGCTTCGCTTTACCATCCCGTACCTTTACCAGGAAAGGATGGTGGACCGGAGTGGACTCGAACCACCGACTTGCAGTTTATAAGACTGCTGCTCTAACCAGACTGAGCTACCGGTCCACCGAAGCGAATTGCTTAGAAAAACTTTTTAGGATTGCCTGCACTGAGTGAGCGCAAGCGAGTCGAAGTGGCTGCGGGACTAGGACTCGAACCTAGAATCTCCCAGTCCAAAGCCGAACGTCCTACCAATTAGACGACCCCGCAGCGAAAGAGTGGCCCCGGCGGTGGGAGTCGAACCCACGGCGGGCGGTTTTGGAGACCGCTGCAGTCCCCGACCTCGCCGGAACCGGTAGTGATTATCGATGAAGTTGGCGAGCCACAATACCATACGGTATGTGGCCTGCCAC